>OJAL01000040.1_pt1 | contig 117745 bp, 131 predicted proteins | sample 1589301 | NCBI WGS metagenome assembly OJAL01 (sample SAMN03283261) | human gut metagenome | biome: human-associated habitat; material: feces | host: Homo sapiens | place: USA | collected 2013
TTGACATAAAAGGTGCAGACGGCAAAAAGAGCGTATTGGTTACCGTCACGAACCCCTGGCAGGGAGCCGACAGCATTACCACCCGGCTGTTCATCGCCCGTGACGGCGAACCCGCTCCCGAAGATTTCACCGGTCAGGTGCTCGCAGGGGAGGCCGAGCGCATTGTCTGCATGTCTTCGACCCATATCGCCATGCTCGACGCAATCGGCGAAGCAGGCCGCACGGTCGGCGTGTCGGGCATCGATTACATCTCCAACCCCGACATTCAGGCTCGGCGGGACAGCGTCGGTGATGTGGGTTACGAGGGGAACATCAACTACGAGCTGCTGCTCTCGCTCGATCCCGACCTCGTGCTGCTCTACGGCGTGAACGGGGCAAGCTCGATGGAGGGCAAGCTCGAAGAGTTGGATATCCCGTTCATGTACGTCGGCGACTATCTGGAAGAATCTCCGTTAGGCAAGGCCGAATGGCTGGTGGCGCTTTCGGAGGTCGTCGGGAAACGGGCGGAGGGCGAAAAAGTATTCGCGGAAATCCCCGTCAGATACAACGCCCTGAAAAAGAAGGTGGCGGACAATGTTATCGACGCCCCGTCGGTGATGCTCAACACGCCTTACGGCGACAGCTGGTTCATGCCTTCTACGGAAAGCTATGTCGCCAGGCTGGTCAAAGATGCTGGAGGCGATTACATCTACAAGAAGAACACGGGAAACGCTTCCACGCCCATCGACTTGGAGGAAGCCTACCTGCTGGCCTCGCAAGCCGACATGTGGCTGAATGTCGGCATGGCAAATACGCTCGATGAACTGAAGGCCGCATGCCCGAAGTTCTCCGATACCCGTTGTTTTCGCAACGGACAGGTCTATAACAACAATGCCCGCGCGAATGCCTCCGGCGGCAACGACTACTACGAGTCGGCCGTGGTGAATCCCGACCTCGTGCTGCGAGACCTCGTGAAGATATTCCACCCCGAACTGGTCGCAGAAGATTTCGTTTATTACAAGCAATTGAAATAGATGCACTCGCGTTCCGTCCTATTGTTCACGGCACTGACCGTCCTCACTGTCTTTCTGTTCCTGCTGGATTTGGCTGTGGGAGCTGTTCCCATACCGCTCGGCGATGTATGGGCGGCCCTGACGGGCGGCGACTGTCCACGGGCGACGGCGAAAATCGTTCTGAATATCCGGCTTATCAAGGCTGTAGTAGCCCTGCTGGCCGGGGCCGCATTGTCGGTCAGCGGCCTCCAGATGCAGACCCTTTTCTGCAATCCCCTTGCCGGTCCATACGTGCTCGGCATCAGTTCGGGGGCCAGCCTCGGCGTGGCACTCGTGGTACTTGCGGGCGTCGGTTCGTCGATAGGTATCGCCGGGGCGGCTTGGTTCGGAGCAGCACTCGTATTGGTCGTCATCGCCGCAGTCGGACACCGGATCAAGGATATCATGGTGATTCTGATTCTCGGCATGATGTTCTCGTCGGGGGTCGGTGCGGTCGTACAGATATTGCAATACATAAGCAAAGAGGAATCCCTGAAAGCCTTTGTCATCTGGACAATGGGGTCGCTCGGCGACGTGACCTTCAACCAGCTTGCGGTGCTCGTCCCGTCGATTGTCGCCGGACTGTTGTTGGCAGTGGTTACGATCAAGCCGCTCAACCTGCTCCTTTTCGGCGAGGAGTATGCCGTGACGATGGGACTGAACATCCGCCGTTCGCGCGGGCTGCTGTTCCTCTCCACGACGCTGCTTGCCGGCACGGCGACCGCCTTTTGCGGTCCGATAGGTTTCATCGGACTGGCCATGCCGCACGTCACGCGGATGCTGTTCCGCAACAGCGACCACCGGGTGCTCGTGCCGGGAACCGTTCTTTCGGGTGCGGCGGTGCTGCTTCTTTGCGACCTCGTTTCCAAAATGTTCACCCTGCCTATAAACGCCATCACAGCACTGCTGGGAATACCCATCGTGGTGTGGGTGGTCTTGCGCAACAAATCCGTCACCGTATGATAGAGTTACACGATTTTTCCATAGGCTACGGGGAGCGGATTTTGCTCCGTGAAGCCGCCGCCGCCATAGAAAAGGGCAAGTTGACAGCCCTTATCGGACGTAATGGCACGGGGAAGTCGACGCTGCTCCGTGCCATCGCCGGTCTCAACCGCTGTTATGCGGGTAAAATTCTGATCGGCGGACGTGATATCTCCGATATGAAAGTTCAGGAAATGGCTCGGACACTGGCATTCGTCACGACCGGACGCACGCGTATCGCCAACCTCAAATGCGAGGACGTCGTGGCTATCGGTAGAGCACCTTACACCAACTGGATAGGCAAAATGCAAAATGGCGACAAGGAGATTGTCATGCGGTCGCTCTCCTCTGTCGGTATGGAGGCTTACGCCGGCCGCACGATGGATAAAATGTCGGACGGCGAATGTCAGCGTATCATGATAGCCCGCGCTCTGGCTCAATCGACACCCATTATCCTGCTCGATGAGCCCACCTCGTTTCTCGATATGCCCAATCGCTACGAATTATGCACGCTTCTGGCACGGCTGGCGCGCGATGAAGGGAAATGTATCCTGTTTTCCACCCACGAGCTGGACATCGCCCTCTCGCTCGCCGATGCGATAGCTCTTATCGACTCGCCGCATCTGCATTGCCTGCCAACCGAAGAGATGGTCTGCAGCGGACATATCGAACGGCTGTTCAGCAATGCCGCCGTGCGCTTCGACCCCGTGAGCGGGAGCGTGAAATCCAGACTGTAGCCAGCTTCTGACAGACGGGCAGAGATGTGGGGATTTCCTCGATGATACATTCCGTCCGATATTTTTATTGAAAACTCACAAATGGATACCAATATGTAAAAAGTTTGCAAAATATTTCATAAAGGCGATATAAAGTGTATTACTGTCTGTAAAATTCTTTTCTTAACCATCTTATTTTTTATAAATATCTGCATGGCTATTCAGTACCATGTGGATAGAATTAATATATTATATTTTATAATATTGATGTAGTTCAGTATAGATGTTGAACTATATTATGAAACAACATACTGAATTGCATACAACCGTTCCCCGGTGAAGAGCCTTGCATCGTTTATCTGAAGGCACAGCGAGAACAGTTCCGGGGAAATCATGAATTATCTTGCCATTTTCCGTTACTGAATGGCTACAATTATTATCAACGTATTCCTCTCATGGGGGAACATATCGCAATAAACAATGCCAAAAGGCTTCTACTGAATGTTCATCACAAAATCAAAGAACAACTACCCAATAATTACACCTTGCTGCATTCTAACATAGCCTCTTGGATGTGATGCGGTGCATGTTGTCGTAGCCCATCGCTAATTTGTAATTATTCTTTCTGTTTTTTCCATACATAATCCAGATAGATCTTTATTTAAAATTTCCGACCTTAGAGCGTCCGAGATAAAAACCGTTGAATCAAAAGGGAAAATAAAAAACAAATCCAAATTAAAATTTTTGTTTAATACCACCTTGTCAACAGATACGCCAAAAGCCCCTAAACCATCATTATTTTTTTAAGCTAAATAATGCTCAAAAGATTCTATTTTTATAGGTCCTTTGGGAAAAGTCCATTCTGTTTCCACAAATATTGATTTTGGAAAATCAATTAGCTTTACCATGTTAGGACCATAAAAATGAATCCAATGATATTCGCGAACCTCTCCCTTTGATGTTACAATTGATGGGATATCGTTATAGGATAATATCCTATGGTGTTTAAAAATCTCTAATAAGCGAGAACTTACTAATAGGTCATTTCCAAGACTGCTTGTTGTGCTCAACAAATCTGTAAACTTCGCTCTATTTTTTAGCTTAAACTTTAATGTAGGAATAATCGTTAACTCCTTCCATGGGTTCAATTGCTGAATTGTGAAAGGAGTAGGACATTCAACCTGAGGATACTTTATTTCATCTGTTATTATTGGAGAAAGTGAGTAAAACATATTTGCAATTTTTAAACATCAATTGGTTGAACGATCAAAAGTTTCGTTACTTAACCTTTCAACCAATTGATTATTTATATATTCAAGAGCCACCTTACCGTTGCGATATACATAATCTATATATGATTCATGAAACATCTGTTCGCAATACCAACTATCATCGGTTGATGTTGGAGAATCATCTACTAAGAGGAATACATCTCCACCAACGATGGGAATTCGTTGTTCGACAAATGAGCGCACTTTCATTATTGCAGTCTCATATGAATAGGCAATCCCGTCTATACCTAATTCATTAAGAACATAAGACAATTTCATTTAATCATTTGCTATTTTTGAAAAATCTATGATTATGTTGATTGTAAAAATTCCTCTCATCTGAATCTACAATCCAGATAAATCCACCTTATAAAAGGTCGGAGCTGTACTGTCCTTTTCAAGAAACATCACCATATAGATAGGGGTATAGACGATTTTACCTGCAACACGCAGATTGTCGTTATTGAATACGACAGCTTCGTGCAGATTGTATTCTTCGCAATCCATGATATTGGACAAAGCGCGATGTATCTCGTAATCTTTACCCGATTTTACTTCGATAGGCAGTACCTTACCGTTAAACTCAATGACAAAATCAAGTTCTCCGCGTTTTTTGTTGTTGTAATAATAGGGAGCAATTCCGTGAGCCACCAGTTCCTGCGCTACTGCATTCTCATAGATTGAACCAAAATTGATGTCTTTGTCGCCTTTTATAATCCGCATTTGAATACCCTCGGCATATTGGCTGGCCAACAAACCGATGTCATTTTGGAAGAGTTTGAACAGATTGCGCGAACGGGCAAGCAGGAGCGGCATTTTCGGCTCCTCTACGTTATAGACAGGTAGCGCCACGCCGGCATTTGTCAGCCACAAGAAACTGTTCTCTATCCGGTCAAACTTTGCGTGTTCGTTCAGCCGTTTCAGGATGAAGCGTTTGTTTTTGGCGTTCAATTCGGGGGGAATAAGATTGAAAATCTCCTCGATATAAAGTTTGTTATCAGGATCATACCGGGCGATGTCACGTTTGTACAGCCGAATGATATCCTGTTGCACTGCCATCACCTCTTGCAAGTTGTTGCTCTCGATATATTTGCTCACGGCTGCAGGCATACCGCCCACAACAAGATAGAGCCGGAACAGCTCCATAATCTTACCGTGGACAAACTCATCGACGGTGGTGCGATTCCGCCATGCCTCATGCAACGCTCCGATAACGACATTATTGATACCCACACACGAAATAAATTCTTCGAAATCAAGTGGAAACATATCCTTGACACCCATGTATCCGACCGGTTCAGAGCGCAGGTCTTTCAATTCTATGCCCAATAACGAACCGCTCATGATATAACGATACGAACCGTCGTCTACCAAAAATTTGATTGCCGTAACGATGTCGGGACACTGCTGCACTTCATCGAAAAAGACGAGCGTTTCGCCCTTGATGAGCGGTACGGAGGTGATTGCCGAGAGACGGAACAGAATATCGCTGCTGCTCTTCGCTCCTTTGAATAAATCCACCGCTTCAGGCATCTCAACGAAATTGATTTCAATAAAACTTTTAAATGTCTTGCCAAACTGACGAATGGAGTATGTCTTACCGATTTGTCGTGCTCCAGTAACAAGTAAGGCATTACGAGTGGTTTCGTAGTAATTGCGAATGTAAGCGTCTATCTTTCTTTTAAGCATAACCTGTTCTTGTTTATTCGATTATCCGATGCAGCAATTACATTGCTGTCGCTTTTCCAATGCAAATATAAGGGAATTATGCCGTTTTTCCAAGAATTATATTCGCAAATTTGCCGTTTTTTCATAATATCATTTTATGTAATGAGGGGCAAGCAGCCATAATAGCCCTATTTTATACGGCACCTCGCTGCTCTCCACCTCGAAAGCGGGTGTTTTCCCTCGTTCCGGCTCGGCGACTGCATCGCAACTATCTCCCCGGAAATCCGAAAAATCCACGAAATGCACCGCCTGAATTTTCGTATTTATCTATTTATTACTATCTTTGCAACTGATAATATTTAAATAGTAACATGGCATTTGAGAAAGATAGAGATAATATGTTATCTGTATTGGATAGCTATACGCTTACCGACCCCGATGACATAGCCAGACAGATGGCGGGTGATTTCAGACAGAGACGCATAGAAAAGAATCTTACGCGGGAGCAGGTCGCCGCAAAATCGGGGGTGGCGATAAGCAACCTTGCCCGGTTTGAGCAAAAAGGCTTGATTTCGTTGAAGAATTTGATAAGCCTTGCTATGGCATTGGATTATGTCTCGGAGATAAAAGGCATTTTTTCCGTACCGAAATATGCCACGATGGAAGAGCTGACCCAAATACGCCGGAACAAAGGGAAGAAAAAAGCATATCGTAAATCAGACACGGACGGTTATGGTAAGGATTGACAGGTTACAGGTAGAGTATCACGGAATGGCTGTCGGCATACTGTCGCTGACGCCCGATAACCGGTTGTGCGCCTTCGAATACGACAAGGACTGGCTGGCCGGGGGATTCAGCATATCCCCTTTGGAACTGCCGTTGAAGCCGGGGGTGTTCATCGCCAAAGCGCAACCCTTTCACGGCAATTTCGGTATATTCGAGGACAGCCTGCCCGACGGTTACGGACGTTACCTGCTGCACAAGGCATTGATGCGTAAGGGCATCAACGACATGGACCTCTCGGCACTCGACCGCTTGAGCTTGGTCGGAGACGGCGGGATGGGTGCGCTGACCTACAAGCCGGCCACGTTCATGGGAACGGATCAGGAGATGACCGATTACGACATGCTGCAAGAGAAAGCCCTGGAAGTGCTTGCAGAGCAACAGGACAGTGATGCAGGCTTGCTGTTATACAATAGCGGCAACAGTGGTGGCGCACGTCCCAAAGCCGTCTTTTCGGACGATGAAGGCCATTGGCTGGTGAAATTTCGCCATACCTACGACCCGAAGGACATCGGCGTGCAGGAGTATCATTACAATGAGACGGCACGCAAATGCGGCATTACCGTTCCCGACTTCAAACTCACCAACGGGCGGTATTTCACATCGAGACGGTTCGACATAGATGAAACCGGAGAACGCATCCATACGGCTACTGCCGGCGGCCTGCTGTGCATATCTTTTGGAAACCCCGTGCTTGATTACGGCAACCTGCTTGCCTTGACCGGCTTCCTGTGTCAGGATGTCGGGGACGTGGAGGAAATGTACCGCAGGATGGTTTTCAATTATCTGACGGACAATAAGGATGACCACTGCAAGAATTTCAGTTTCCTAATGCATAAAGATGCGGCCGGCAAATGGTGCTGGCGGCTGGCTCCGGCATACGACCTGACCTTATGCCCGGAAGGATATAACGGCGAACACGCCACGTCCGTAAATGGCAAAGGGCGGCCCGTATTGGCTGATTTCTTGGCCGTAGGCACTAAAATCAAGATGAAGGAGAATCGTTGCCGTGAGATTATCGGGGAAGTCAGGGCTTCCTGCGGTGACCTGTTGCGATACGATATAGGATAAGCAAAACCGCCAATCTGGTGAAAGTGGAGAATGGCAGTATATGGATTCCATGTACTTCTTTGTATGAAAGGTAACACGGAATAATAAACTAAAAAATATTTGAATATGGAATGGAACAAAGACTTAATCGGAGAAAATGCCGGTATCGTATGGAGAACCTTGTACAACAGCAAAATGTCATGGGAAGAACTGTTAAAAAATACAAGTCTTAAACCTTTGGAGTTGGCGAGTGCCATCGGGTGGCTTGCAAGAGAGGATAAAATATATATTTATCCTTATAACGGGATTCTGTATTTCGAAATCTACCAGGAACATTATTATTGACAGAATAAAATAAAACTTTTCTTTGGAGCTGTTTACCCAATTATGCAAATCAATGCAATTTGCTGTATTCCTCTCTGGAGTGCATTGATGGCTTTCTATTCGCTGACAGGATTCCCTCGCGATAGATCGCTATTCGCAATTGCTTTATAATGCCATATTTCAGTTCGTTATGGATACACATTTGGGCATTTGGCGAATTTTTACTTAGGCATTTGGCCAAACCTGTTTCCGAGTTTTGCGCACAAAAAAGTGGAGCCGACTTTTTCAGTCCGCTCCACTTCTTTCTCGCTTTACTTTCAGCGCCGCATACCGCCGCCGTACCCGGCCTCTTGCAGCTCTGCCCGGTATTCCTCCATGTCGTTCAGCTTCTCGTTCACGGCTTGCAGGTTGGCGTCCAGCGTCGCGTTGTGGTCGTAGGGGAAACGGTGCTGTACGGCGACACCCGCATTGGTTGCCGGCCCGACATCGAGCGTATCGGCCTCCTTGTTATAGCCGACATACAGCACCTCGCTGTTCTCCATCTCGAAAACGGGTGTTTTCCGTCGTTCCAGCTCGGCGAACTGCTCCGCCGCCATCTCCTTGGCAACCCCTTTCAACGTCTCTCCGGCACGATCGACACCGTAACGCCGGATATGGTCGCGCACTTCCTGCTCCGTGAATTTCAACATCACCTCGTAGGTTCCTCCGACGCTTCCGTTGTACACCACGGCGAAATCCTTGTCCTCGATCAGAAGGTCGTCGCCCCGGTGCTGTAGGACGGAGGGATAAGTATACTCCTCGTTGATGCCGTTGCCGTCGTAATACTCCTTGGCAAGAGCCAGCAGCCCCTCGTAGTCTCCCTTGTCCTTGAATGCGTCCAACTGTCTCGTGTCATCGGCAGACTGGAGATAGGCCACGGAAGAATAGTATATCTTTTCTTTCCGGTCGGCCGTTTGCTCCTTGCCGATGTTCTGCTCCAGCTCCTGCGCGATCTTGTCTATCTTTTGGGTAATCAGCGAGGTCGCCCTTTTCACATCCAGCAGGGTCGTCTTGATGAACTGCGGCGACTCTTTCAACTCGTCGAGCCACCCTTTGAGATACGCGCAACTGTCCTCCTTGATGTACTTTATCATACCGTAACGTTGAGAGACCAGTGCGCTGCCCAGTTCGCCCACCAGTTCCTCACGGGCATACTCGGGCGAACCGAAATCCGTCGGTTGGAAGCGGTCGAGAACATTCTCCGCACCGGTGGAATGCGTCATCTCATGGAACATGGTTCCGTAAAACGATTCCCCGGACTTGAACTGCTCCTTTTCCGGCATGACGATTTCATTCTTCGAAATGGAGTAGTAGGCGTTGTCCTGGTGCAGCAGCTTGATGGGGCAGATCCACAGGTTGTCCCGTATCATCGTATCGACGGGGGCGAAGCTGAAGTGTTCCCCGTTCCCGATTTTCGGGCGTGCGTTTTCCTGCTCCAGCTTTTCCCACAGTTCCGGCCGTGCTTCCCGCAGGTTGGTCTGGGCGACGTTGAACACGCGGAACACCTGCATCTTGGGATAGACGTTGTACGCCTTCTTTTCCTCCTCGGAGAGTCTCTTGTAGTCATCGTACTTGATTTTCTCTTTCGTCTCCTTGTGGATGCAGGTGAACGTGGTCAGCATCACGGGGAACGATTTCTCTCCCCGCAGTACCGATACACGCGGCAACTCCTCGCCGTCCTTGCCGGGCTTGTTGAGCCGTTGCACGCAATCGAACGTGCAAAAGCGCGGAATCTTGTACCCCTCTTTCTCGCAGTGCAGAAGCAACATCATGGCATTCATGCCGTTGTACTCGCGCCCCGAAAGGTTGCGGGGCCACTGCAACGCGCCTTCCGTAAACCAAGGCTTTTTCCAGTCCGACTTCCTGATGCTTTCGAGTTTCTCGATCATCATTTCCGCGAAGAGGTCCAACGCCTTGTCCTCGCTGTTCGGTCCGTCGGTGTTCCGTTTTCTATATCCGGCCATATCCTTTACTGGTTGGTGTTAGACGAATCCGCCACATACTGCGCAAGCTCCTCCGCCTTGCAGGATACGTTCACTTTCCCGTTGTGCGCCGAGAGAGTCAATTCGCCTTTGGCTTCCACTCTTACGCCCGGCTGCAACCACTCCTCGCGCTCCTTGCCGAAGCAGAAGAAGCGTACCCACTGGTACTCGAAGCCGTCCTCGACCTTCTCCGCGCTGAACGCCGAGAACATCGTGTAGGGCTGCTCTTTCTTGTCCTTCTTTTCCTCGATATGCTGGCCGACCTTACCGCGAAAGGCCATCTCGCCTTTGACCGCATCCTCCGCACCCTCCACAGCCGTGCGGATTTCGCCGGCCAGCAGGTTGAAGTAGAGCTTATCGCCCCGGCGTTTGAGGTACATAGTACCCGTAACTTCTACCCGCGAGCCGTTCCGGTAGCCGGCGGTGTCTTCTCCGGCGGCGTTCTTGCTCACATCCACTTCGATGGCGGTGTTCTGCCCGCCGGTGGCAGGGATTATAACGCGAAGCGGGAAAACCAAAAATGATTTCTCCTCCTTGTTCGTGCGTATCGACGCGTCGCGGCCGATAACGCCGCAAACCGTAACATTACATTTTATCATTGCTATTGTCTTTTTAATGTGATACATAATCACCCGACAACTGTGCTTCGATGGTTTGTTGTTGAACTGTGGGATGATTCTCCTAATCGGGTGCGCGTATCATCGCCCAAATCAGCCATCCGGCAACTGCCAGTTGCACGCCCACGATGATGAGCGTCGCCACCCAGCCCAGCAGCAGATAGCACGAAAGGACGTACAACGCAAGGTAAGACAGCCCGAACAGATACCTGCACAACTCCATCATCACGTATTTTTTCCTGTTGTCCATGCCTCTATCTTTTCAGGTTCTCCGTTTGTCCCTGCTGTGCGGACATTCCTTGCTCGAAATTCTGCGAGGCCGCCTCCGAGAGGATGACCGTGTTCAGCAGTCCGGTTACGCGCAGCCGCTTGTTCTCTTCCGATAGCGTACCGTCGTTCAGTGTCGCCGACAGGCGGCTTAGTTCGGCGGCGGTCAGCTCGCGCGATATGCGCAGCTCACCGTTGTCCGCCCGCAGGGTCGCCTTTCCGTTCTCGCCGACGGTCAGTTCGCAGCTCTTCATGCCCGGCAGCAGCATTCTTAGGTCGATGCGCCGTCCGTCCGCCGCCTCCGAGATAGCCGCCTTTTGTTCCTCCTCGTTCTTGTTGTCGATCTGCACGGCCAGGAGCATGAGGGAGGCAAAGGCCGTCATCGCCATTTCCACGATCGGGTCGTTGCAGCCTGACATTCCCACACCGCTGTCCTCTGACGAGAGCAGCTTCTTCATCCAGCCCTCGGGCGAAAGGCTTTTCTCTGCGGTATGTTCTTCCGTTCCCTTGTACCGGGCGAGCAGGTTGTTGCCGTTGTGGAGCACTTGCAGCTTGATATTGCCTTTCTGCGCGATTTCGGCCATGTATGCCACCGGGTCGATGTCGCGCCGGGTGCCGTCCGCATAGAGAGTCGCCACGCCGAAGTGCAGGTGCTCCCCGGTCGTCCGTGTTCCCGTGTTGCCCGACGTGCCGAGCCGTCCTCCTGCCCGTACCGTGTCGCCGACCTTCACGGAGATCTCCCCGAGGTGCATATAGGTGCACTGCACCTTGCTGCCGTCCGCACGGGCGTACTCCACCGTCAGCGACTTGCCGCCGGGCGTGTTCTTATTGTGATTGACCGCCACGACCTTGCCGCCGTTCTCCGTGGCCAGCACCGCATCACCGTTGCAGCGGATGTCGATACCCTTGTGCATCTGCTGTTTCGTTTCGTCCATAGGGTCTTGCCGCATACCGAAAGGCGAGGTTACGAAAAGGAACTCCCTGCGCTCCACCGGGAACGAGTACCCCGTACCGTTTTCCGCACCCCCGGACGTGCGGAGCGGGTTATGCTCCACGCCGAACTCCCGGCCCTGCGCCGCCATCTCCTGCATCACCTGTCGGTCGTACTGTTGCAAGCCGTTCTGCTCGATGATTCTTTGCAGGCTCTCGGCATACTTGCCGCCCGTGGCGTAACCGGCCTTCTCGATGCCTTGTGTCCAGCCCTTGTAATCGTCGGGCGCGAGTGCGAAGCACCGGGCGTAGCGGCTGTTCTCCTTCAGGAAGCGGGAGTGGTGCTCGTAGGAATCGCCCACGTTGTCATAGCTGCAAAATTTCTCGTCCGGCTTGTCGTCGGTATAGATTCCGTATTTGCCGCCCCCGGCAATCCATGCGGGCGTGGCCTTGATGCCGAAATGGTTGTTCTCGTTCCGCGCCAGACGGCTTTGCCCGTTGCTGCTTTCCAGTATGCCCTGTGCCAGTGTTACCGAGGCGGGTATCCCGTAGCGGCGCATCTGCTCCATGGCGTACTCCGAGTATTGCTCTGCATATCGTTGATTCTTGCTCATGGTCTGTCTTCTTGATTATCTATGAATACCCCTGTGCGTTTCCTCTTCTGCTTGCTGTTTCTCTTGTGCCTCCCGCACCTCCATCTCGCGGATGACGACTTGCTCTCCGGCACGAACGAGCTTCGGCAGGTAGTGGTCCAGTTGCTTGTATTGAAATTCTGCGGAAGCCGTGAAGCCTTCCTGAATTTCGTCCCGTCCTTTCAGCGTCAGCCCCAGTATCTCCGCGCCGCGCACGGCATCCTCATTGTAGAGCCGGTAATTATCACCGCTGCGCACCAGTTGCAGGGCATCGGGATGCTCCGCCTTCACCTCGTCCCAAGCTTTTCGTTGCGGGGAAACAAGATCTTCTTTCTCTTTGTCTTCCGTCCGTTCCCGTGCCGCCGCTTCGCCCTGCCGCCTCTCGGCCTCTTTCTCCTGTTTCTCGCCCGCGTGTTCCTCCTGCGACTGTCCCTTTTGCAGCACGTCGGCAAAGAGCGTGGCCGCCAGATGCCGCTTGTATTCGTTCCGGTCCTCCGCAAGCCACATACGCTGCCATTGCTGCGGGGTAACGCTCCGGGGTTGCAATTTCTGTCCGTCAATGGTCGCGACGCACTGTTTGCCGTCCTGCTTGGTATGGAAGACCGAAACACGCTGAATGCGGTTCAGGTCGATTTCCGGTGTCTCGCTGCCGAATAGGTCCACTTTCAAGTCAGGCTGTACCTCCGCCAGTGCGTAATACTTGTGCGCCAGTTCCATACGCACTTTGCCTATGTTGTCCATAGCTTGTTTAAGCGTGGAAAAGAAAAGGTTCACGTCTTCCTTGTCGGGATAGATACTGTATCCCTTCTTGTTCTCCGGCTTGATGTAGAGCGCCCAACGCTTCTTGTCGTCCTGAATCATCTCCGCCCGGTCGAAATTCACTTCGTTCGCCCGTCTGACCGCAGGGGACACATCCAGCGTGGAGAGCATCTCCAGCGTCCAGTTCTTCAGCCGGGCCAGAGACACCTGTTTCTCGGCGAAGTAGCTGTCATCGGGTCTGTACCCCAATGCACCGTCGGGATTGAAAAAGCGCACCTGCTCGATACCCTCTTTCTGCAATGCCCGTGCGATGCGTCCCTTGTTCATGCCCGGTATCTCGTTGTCCACCTCCGTCGAAGCCCCGGCGGGAAGAATCACATCCGCCGTTTTCGCCTGCGGGTCGATAACGAGTACGATTTTTTTCGACTCCTTGTCCGGGTGCTGGCGGATTTCGTTCGCCACGAAATAGTGCTTGGGCATTTGTTCCCTCATGTCGGAGGTCTGCTGCCGGTTGCGCAGCGTGGCGTATTCGATCTTCTCGCCCCGTTCCGCTTTCCGGATTACTTCGAGGGCGTTGTTCACGTCGCTTTCCAGTGCGTCTATCAGGCACGGGTTCTCTTTCAGCTCCCGGCACCAGTATTCCACCGTTTTCAGGCTCTCGTCAGAGAGCCGTGCGGGCAGTCCCAGTTCCAGCATTTTGATACCCGAGGCCAGCTCCACGACCAGACGCTCCTGCTTGACGGCATCTTCCGAGGGAGCCACGCCGTTTTTCATCACCATGCCTTCACGGGCGAGACGCTGCTGGTGTCCCGTGGCGCTCACGATCTGCCGCAGGGCTTCCTGTACATAGTCGTGATAATGCTCGAACTCCCTTTGTCGCGGCATATAGACCGCATCCTTGTCCGTTTCATAGTGGGGCACGCCGCTACCGTCCGAACGCACGGGCACGAGGTTGTCCCGCATCTTCTGCAGGAAATCGTTGAACCGGACGTGCAACCGGCGGTCGTCAGCCTCCGTGTATCCCCTTTCTGCGGCACTGCCGTACCGTTGTACCGCCGCCTCGTACCGCTCCTTATCCACGTAGGGCAACGTCGTCTGGTCGATGTTAAACAGCGTGCGGATCTCGCGGTTGTGCACACCCTTGTACTGCTTCTGCTCGTCCTCGTCCAGTTTCATGTAGTCCTCCCGGCTGATGATCCGTTCCGGGTCGTTGCGGTGTACATACTTGTTCCAGTTATAGAACAGGAACGGCACGCTCTGTTCATGCTCGCGTACCGCCGCACCTTGCGCTTTGGCGTCGCTGAAAAGCGTGAACAGGTTCGCCTTGCACCCGTTCCTGTCCGAGTGCAACGCCATGAACAGCGCATTGAACGCGCTGACCGACACCCCTTTCGGGTAGAAGCGGGGATAACCCTTACCCGACGCGTTGAGCCAGTGCCCGCCCACATTCGGGGCTTCACTCAAAGCAGCGGAGAGCAGGGCAGCCTGTTTCTCCCCGGCTCTCTTTTCCATTTGCGATTTCTCTTTCATATCGTGATCTCCTTTCGTTGATTCGGATTATTGGATACCCCGTGTCCGCACGATGGTCTCCTGCTGTCCGTTGTCGTAGTTCTGTGCAGCGGTCTGACGGAGCTGGTCGCTCTTGGCAAGCACGGCATTCGCCAGCGTGTTCAGCGGCAATGCCCCTGCACGGTAAGCGTCCGCCACAGTCGGCGATAGCTGTATGGTGCAGGGCACGCGGTCGATGGTGGCGACGAGCGTACCGCCTTGCAGCACCGGGTTCACGATGCGCGGGTTGAGAGGTTCATCCGCATAGCGGCGATACCGTACATCGTTTCCATTATCTGCATTCACATTTATCTTTGCCTCCGTTCGCCCCCGCAAGGCCTCGTGTCCCGCCTTGTTCAGCAGGTTCGCACCGCCCATGCCGATCAGGAGCATTTTCAGCAGCGGGTTACGCACGAATATCCCCGCCACGATACTCGCTATCGGCAACAGGTTGTCTCCGGGGCGCAGCGACGGCGACTTGCCCGTGAACGCTCCCAGCAGCACATCGGGCAGCATGGCAACCACGTAGCCGAGATTGCCTAACGTATCGCCCATGCCGTTCAGTCCCAGCGTGCCGAACAGCCCGTCCCAGCCGTTTCCGTTCCCTTGTGACGGCTGTTCTTCCTGCTTCTTTTCTTCCTGCGTGATGACCGCTTGCCGCTCTCCTTTCTCCACCTTTTCCCTCTGTTCCGTTTCCTGTGATTCCTTGGTGGATTTCACTGTCGCCTCGCCCTCCGCCGTTCCACTCTTTCTCGCCTTATCGCGCAGGTAGGCTTCCTCCTGTCCGGGGGCGATGACCAGCGGCACATCCTTGTACCGCTCCGCACGCATACCTGTTCCTGCCGGGCGTACCTGCGGCCAAGGGAAACTCATGTTCCGTTCTTGCATCCACTCCATAAAGTCGAAGTCCGGGACGGGTATTTTATTTTTCAGTTGTCCGTTGGCCTCGATTATCGTCGCGTTCTTCTTGACAGGTATCTTTGCTGCCTCCCTGCGGAAATCGTCGAAGACGTTCCGCTCGCTGTCGAACACGCCCTTGCTGATACACTGTTCCGCCGAAATCGGTTCGGGCTCTTGGGATTCCAAATGGTCGGCGACCGCCGAGATAGCCACATCTGCCCCGACGAACTTGGCCAGCGTCGCCCACGATCCCACGCCGCCCAGCATGACGGTATCTGCCGCTGTGCCCAATACCCATCCCGCACCTTTCTCGATCTTGCCGGGACGGTAGGCGGCTTCGCCCCGTTTCTCTATCTCCTCGGCCAGCGGCGAGCGGTTTAGGGTCTGCGACAGTCCCAGCAGGCTTGATTCGGCAGCTTTGCGGATGATGTAATCGGCCGATGACTTGGGCATACGCTCTTTCACCAGTTTGTCGATCATCAGCTCCTCCACGCGGTAGTCCATGTAGGCGTAGGCGAGGTCGCCGCCCAGCCGTTCCGACAGCTCGTCGTAACGCTCGCGTCCGATCTCCTGCACGATGGCGTCGCGCCATTGCCCGGCCATGTATGCCAGGTCCTGCTGCATCGCTTCCGAGCCGGTGATCTCCGTCTTGCACATCTCGATATAGTCCTCCGTCGTCTTCGAGTTCCATTCGCCCGTTACCTTGAGTACCTGGTAAGGGTCGTTCATCGGTTGCGCCGAGGAAGCCATCATACTCAGTATGCCGCCCAGCGAGGTGGAATACGCTTTCATCTCCTCGCCCTGCTTTTCCGTGAGGTAAGCCTGCGTTTTCGTCATGACAGGGGCGATATGAACGCGGAAATAGTCGCTCACGAGGCGTTCCATTTCCGCGAACCGTCCGCTATGTTTGATTCCGTCCATTGCATCTATATGTTTATCTTGTTCAACAAGAGTTGTTCTTTCGTCTGTTCTATGGCGTTGTGGTAGACCTCCATCTGTTTGGGATAAAATTCTTCCAGCCACGCGTCTTTCTCCACACGGTCTTGGAGAAAGCGGATAGCCTGCTCCCGTTCGATCTCCACCGAGGCTTCCCCTTCCTCGCGGTTGTTGAACCACGCCTTCGTCCAGAACCGGACACCGGCCCGGTCGGGATAGACCGTAACCAGCCTCGGAATGTCGAAACTCTGGATGTCGATCTCCATTTCCGCCAGCGGGTCGATGACGCCGCCGCCCGCTACGGCTTCGTCATAAAGTTTTTTTTTACCTCGCCATCCATCGTGGAGAGGTACACCTCATGCCGCAGGGCGAGATAGTGCAGGAAATCCGCTATCAGCAGGTTCTGCACCTTGCAGGCCAGCGGCAGGGCTTTGTGTCCCAGCCCGAGGGGGTTGGCCATGCTCGGCATGGTTTCGTAAAAGTATTCCTTCATCGCGCCCACCGAGAAGATGTGGCGGAGCGACTGTTCCGTGTGTTCCGGCAGCCGGTACGCACCCTGTTGCAGATCCTCCATGTAGTGCGGCAGGAAGCGCAGCATCAGTTCCTCTATTTCCTTCTTGTCCCGTTCATAATCGGTTTTCAACGTCATCTCCGGGTCGGGGAAATAGTCGCTATCGCGCCCGCCGGCCTGACGTAGTGCCCGGATATTGCCGTACAACATCGTCAGGAACTCCAGCGGATTCAGTTCCTCGCCTTTGAAACGCACCCCGATATGCAGCTTGTCGCCGCTCAAGGCCACCGTCTGCCCGGCCTTGACGCGCTGCCCGAACTGTGCGAAGACGTTCGACAGATGGCCGTAGGTTACTTCGTACTCCCCGTAGCGGATACTCTGGCAGATACCGAGCGCAGGGTCGTTGCCCACGCCCGACACGATACCGCTGGCCACGGCCGACAGCGTGTAGCACCGCACGTCGAAGTCGATGCCGTGATGGAAGTATTTCTCGCCCGTCGCCGGGTCGGTCTGCTCGCCGTAGCCGAGCGACAGTTCCACGTCCCTGCCCGGCCTTTCCTCGAACGGCATACAGTAGCCGCTTTCGGATTGCAGGATCATCTCTTCTGTATATCTCATATCTCTTTCTCTTTGTTCCGTTCTTTTTCCCTCTGTTCTCTATCTTCTCATGCCTCCGTTCCGGCTCTGTTCCTCTGTCTGGAGAGCAGGCGTCTGTGTCCGCTGCACACTCTCCGTCTCCGGCGTGCGGAAGACACCGGCATTGTTGCCGATGAGCATCATGCCGAGAAACGCCCCGGCAATCTTGCCCAGCCACCCGAAGCGGCCGAAGATAAGGAACGCCGCCGCGACCAATCCCGCGATGCTCAATCCCGACACGTTGCCCTGCCCGAGATTGCGGAAGAAATTGCCGAATAGATTCATGCCGCCGCCATTGCTGGTCTCGCGCAGAAAATTCGACACCCCGTCCAGTTTCGAGTTGATACCCGATACCGCACCGACGGCTTCTCCCGCTTTGCCTGTCAGCTCGCGCACGCCGTCGGCCGTATTCGCAAGGGCATTCGTAGCCGGCTTGCCGATAACCGCGTCGCTCACGATACGCACCACGCTCTCATCGGTGGTCAGTTTCTTCCAGCCCACATAGCCGACCGCACCGCCGAGGGTCGCCGTCTTGACCGCCTGCCCCACGCCCCGAAGGGTCTGCGAGGGGTGCAGCACAGCGTTTCCCATACTCTTACCGGTGGCGGCAGTCGCTTTGCCTGCGCCTTTCATGGCCTTGCCGCCATATTTCAATATTGAATCCCAGAATCCCATATTTTATCCGTTTTTTAAGGTCGTACAGTCTTCCCGATCTGCCGCCAGCGTCGCTTGGCGGCTTCCACGATGTCCCGCTTGTCGGCTGCCGGGCGTGCCCCCTCGTCGATTTCCCGCCAGATGTCGCCCATCGTCGTGTATTTCACCGCCTTGGTCAGCCGTTGCAGTCTCTTGTTCATCCCTTTGAGTTTCGGACGGATGCCGAAGACGATTTCCATCCGCTCCTTCTCCGTCATTTTATTATCCTCCACACAGGCCGTGCGGATGTCGTTCACGATCTCTACGCTGTTCATAATCAGTTCCCGGTAAATCTTGTTCCGCTGTGCGGAGAGGGCGACGGCCAGCGCGTTGGCTGAATGGCGGCTTACCTGTCTGGTAAAGTCGCCCATATTGTCCGTCAGGTGCGATATTTCGTGATAGAAGCCGTACACTTGTGCCGCATAGCAGACAATCGACCGGAAAGAGTCCAGGTAGTTGTTGAACTCCCGTTGCAGATCGGTCGTCGCCTCGACTTCCTCCTTCGTCCACAGATGTCCGGTGGTCTGCATCAGCATGACCTTCTCCTGGTTCTTCAGTTCCTTTTGCGCCTTGTCGGTGTAGGCCAGAATCATTCCGGCCAGCACGGGGTCGTTCTGCGCCCACGTCTCACCGATGCCGATGCACAACAGCAGTATGCCTGTCCAAATAATCCGTTTCATGGCTCGTACATTTTTATCGGACGAGGGCTGCCGCCCTGCGCCAGTGGGACAGTGCCATGCGTGCCGCCTCCCCGTTGTCGCGGTCGAGCATTCCCGCCGTCACGTTGTTCCACACGTCGTTGAAAGTATAATAGCGTATGCTCAAATAGAGCAGGTGCAGTTTCCGGCTGAAAGCCGACAGCCGGTCGTTCAGTGCCCACAGGGTTTTGCTGCGCTCCGCACCGGTCAGCATATTCTCCGTACCTCCCTTGGCCACGGCATCGTTCAGCAGCGTGAACACCGAAACCAGCTCCGTCGCCGTTTCGATATAGAGGTTGTTCATGCCCATACTGGCGACAATGCCCTGCGGGTTGTTCCGGATGGCCTTGCCCAACTTGCCCAGCGTGAGGAATATTCGCACGCCGTCATTATAGAGGTGCGTGCAGGCTTTCAGCGACGAAGCGTAGCCGCTTGCCGTCTTGAGGTAGCGGTTGTACTGCTTCTCCCACTTGTGGATTTGGTTGAACTCGGCGGCAATGCTGTTCTGCAGCAGGGCCGTCTGTGTCTGCCCCTTTATCTGTTTCTCGATCTGTCCGTTTATCTGTTCGTTGCCCTCGGCGAGTGCCACCCATTCCAGCGGGTTGGAGGCGGTGATTTGGGCTTCCGCCACCTGCGGAAGCAGCCACACCAGCACGGCAAGCAACCCCATACTAATGATTCGTGATTTCATATATTCCCTTTTTTCGTTTATTGCTTTCCACCCGTTCGCGGATAACCGCCACGATGTCGTCCCCGCGGCGGATGCCTATCAGGTCGAGCCGGGGCGTGTTCCTGTCCATCGAGAGGATACGCACCGTCTTCAATCCGCAGAGCTGTTGCAGCAGGCTTTGGTGTTCCTGAAAGTCCACGATGCGGTACAGCTCCATGTAGTCCGTCTTGCGGCGGATAATCCCGTGCTCGTTGATGAGTTGCTCCGCACCGATGCGGTAGCGGATACGCCGCAGGTAGAGATAGCGGTAAAACAGCAGCAGCGAGAGCAGCCCGGCTACCGGTACGGCAACAGCCGTCAGGGGCAGTTCCTCCATTCCTCCGTATCCCCACATCGCGCAGCACAGCACGAGCGTGGGCAGTTCGTCGATGACGAACTGTCCGGCGTGCGGTCGCAGGACGATGCTCCGGCTATTCCCTATGCTCTGTGCGGTTATCATCGGTGAAAGCGTGTTTGCTGTTCCTGTTCGGGCTGCTGTTCTCTCTCCTGTGATTTATCAAGGAGGTCTTTCAGTTTCAGCTCGGCCAAAAGTTGCTCGTTCCAGTCCTTGTGGGGATGATTGGGTTGCTCCCGGACAAAGGAGGCGTCGTTTGCCTTGTCAAGACCGAGGAACTCCCGCAGTCCTTCACGGAACTGCCGGTAATGTCCGTTCATCACATCCACCTGATCCTGTATGTCGTCCGTGGCACATAGGCCGCTCGAACGCATCGACATGGCTTCTTCCCACGCGGCCTCGAATCGTCCGTAGCTGGATTGCAGGGCTTGGGGCAGCAGCTCGATTTCGCCGCCGTCCAGATTCTCGCCGTCGGGCACGGTGTCGAGGAAAGGCTTCCGTTCGGGTGTCTCCTCGATGGTGGCACGGACAGCACGGTACATCTCCTGTTGCAGGTTCTTGGCAAACTCGATTCCCGCCAGGTCGGTGTCGAAACAGATATGCTGCCGTGCCGGAAGGGTCAGCGAGAGCAACCCTCGCATCTGCTTCACGGTGGGCGTGCCGCCCGTCGAAACGAACACCGCCTTACGCAGTTCCTTGTCATTCGCCTGACGAAGCTGGTAATAAGCCATCGCATCATAGGCACTCTCGAACCAGTAGACATGCTGGGCCTTTGCGGGTGGGGTCTTGGCGGGACTGGCAATCCACAGTCCTTCGCTCGAATTACTCCCCTCGGCCTTGCCCTTGTAGCTGCCGCTCCCGTCCATGCGGGGACGGCCTCGTTCTTCCAGACCGACCACCTTTTCCATATCGCGGGGCAGGGTCAGCGGAAAGGCGAGGTTCGTGTATTGCAAGCCGTCCTCGCGGTGCTTGGTCGCCAGACAGAAATGCCGGTGAAAGGCGTACTGCGTATAGAGGTCGATACCTCTGTGCTTGAAGAAGGAATAGAACTTCTTCTGCGTCGCCCGGTCCTGCGGGTTGAACTTGTGGATGTCGTAGTCCGCCATATCGAACGGCCTCACGTCCCGCTTGGGACGGACAATCCGTGTTTCCCTATCGGCGACGGGGTGGTTCAGCAACCGGTTGCACACGAGGTTCACCAGTCGGTCGGGTGCCATCCCCGCATGGTATTCCGCGAAGAAATGCGGGTGCTCCTTGATAAAGGAGATGACGTTGAAGACGTCCTGCTTCTGGGCCGCGAAACAGCATTGTCCGCTCGGCATGACGATGAACTTGTCGCCACGGATACGCCTCCCGTCGCTGTCCAGACGGACATACGAGGGATAGCGCAGGCCATCGCGCTTGTTCAGGTGATACCCCGCGTCGATCAGCACGTCCTGAATGTTCAGCCGTTGTAGGAAGTCGTCGTAGGTAAGGTCTCCGTCTCTCATAGGCTTACCTCCCCATTCTCATTTCGCTGATCTCTTGGTTCATCTGCGCCTCGAAATTGCGGATAGCCACATCTCTGGGCGTATCCACTCCGGGCTTGAAGTACAGGCGCGGGGCTCCGCCGAAACGCTCGCCGTAGAACTCCGGTCCGTGATGATGGTGGAAGCCGTATGCCACTTCCGAGGCGACCACCGCACCGGCGGTAAGGGCGGCGAAGATCTTCACCCCGAGACCCTTGTTCGCCTCCGGGTGTGTCTTCATATCCACCTCGCCGAATATCTTCGAGAAGAGCTTCATGCGGTGGTAGTCGTCCACCGCGAGGAACTTGTCGTAGTCCTTCTGGCTGATCTCGTGGCTGATGACCTGCCCGTCGATGACGGCCGTCATTTTGTATTTTCCCTCTGTTTGCGAGGGGTGTACGGCAATCTCGCCCACTTCGACCTCCCGTCCGTGTTTTCCTTCCCGGTACCAGCCCTTGTCCTCCTTGATGTACTGCAAGTCCCGGCCGTCTATCGTAGTACCGTACTCCTGTCCGACAAAGGCCTTTTGTTCGTAGTTTCCCTCTTTTTGGACTTCATACCCCAGCGGAGCAAGTATTTCTTGTTCTTGCCGTTGCCGCTCTTCCAGCTCCTGCTGCACTCCCGGATGCAGGCCGATGGCGATGCGCTCCTTGCTGTCGAGCCGCTCCATCGTTACCTTGTCGGCAAAGTCTGCCCCGATAATGCCGTTCAGCAGTTCCAGGCGTTTTTCGATGGGCTGCTCCTCGATGGGAGCGGCTATCAGCTTCTTCACTTCCTCTTCCGTCAGGTCATAGACCATGTCGGCTTGGACGCTTTCCGATTGTACGGTCAGCGTCCGCCTCTCTGCGTCCACGATAAGGCCGTGCGAGGCGAGGCACTCCTGCCATTTCTCGTTGGAGAAATAGACCGGAGAGGCGATCAGCTCCTTATAAGGTCGTGCCGGTTCTGTGCTCCTCGGACGGCTGACCATCGGCGTGATGACCGCCTGCAAGTCCTGCAACACATCCCGCTGCCCGACGGACTGTCCGGATGGCTCCGTTCGGCCACCCTTGTAGTAAAAGCCGTAACCGCCCGATTGCAGTTCGCCGGGCTTCATGCGCCCGTCCCACCGTTCGGGAACGACGGACGGCCCCGGATAGAAAAGCTGTCCGCCGACCCTGCGCAGGTGGAAGCCCCACTGCTGGCGCGGTGTCCAGCCCAGAAACGGAGGGGGCATACCCAGCCGCCCCGTGCGCCCGTACTCGCCGATGCCGATGCGGTAGCCGTGCAGCCCCATCGCCACCCGGCCGTTCGCATTTCTGGCATGGACGAAATTCTTGGGCATATAGAAATCCTTACCCACGATGCTCGTGAGTACATTGTAGGCTTTCTTGTTGGCCGTGTTCGTTCCCCAGTCCGTCAGGGCCAACATCTGACGCTCGGTGAGCGGATAGGTCAGCAGCGGCGAATCATGCCCCTGCACGATCAGCCGGTAGCCCCCTCCGTCAAATGCAATATGGGCTTGAAGTCCGTTGCGCATCAGCATATCGCGCATCTCGGGCTGCAAGTCCATCTGCCGGGGATTGGTATTCGTTCGTATCGCCATATCTTTAATGATTAGATTCTCTTCCGTTATGCCTCGCCGCATTCCATCGCCGCTTCCAACTGTTCGTCCTTATAGCGGACGAACGCTGCGGCGGAGTCGTCGCCGACCGTAACCCCTTTCTCCTCGCAGTAACGGGCGTACTCCTCCTGCCACTCGGCGGAGAAGTGGTTCACGTAGTCGAGCCAGCCGTATTCGCCGCTCTGCATCTTCTCGACAAGTACCTCTTCGGGATAATATTTCTGCTGTGCCATCTGCTTGCTGATTGAAGGGGTTTACTTGTGAAGACCGGCCGCACGGTTGCGTTCGGCGCTCTTCTTCTGTTCGTTCCACAGTTCCTCGGTGTATTCCTCTTCCGGGACGTAATCGAGGTTGCCCTCGTCGTCCATCACCCAGCAGCCGTAGCAGCCGAAAGTGTACTTGTCCCACTCGCGTTTGGGTTGTTCTTTCCACCCCTGCGCGTCGCCCGAGCAGAAGCGGATGCCGGTCTTGTTGTGCAGGTCGATACCTACCGTAACGGGCTCGTCGTCCACGACCACCGTCAGCGGGTCGCCGTTCTGCATCCCGTTCACTTCCACCGCCCCGAGGTGCATTACCTCCGAGAGTACCTTCAGGTTGCGGGCGATGATGGGCGTCGGAACGTACATCACCTGTTTCGTTCCCTCGTCGATCTGCACGAAAGCCTTGCTGTGCCGTCCCTCCGGCATTTCCACCTCTGCGATGATGGTCTTTCCGTCAAGCAACTGTTTCTGCTGCGTCTCGTCGTAGTGTTCCAGCGGCGAGGCTTTCAGCGCGGGATAGAACACCACGTCCACCTCGCCGCTCTCCATGCGGATAAAGGCGAAACGGCTGCGGCTCTCGATCACTTCGCCCTTCTCGTCGGTAACACGCACGGGAAGCACGGGCGAGTAGCCCCCATGTCCGATCTCTTCCAGAACGCGCATGGGCAGGTCCTCGATCATCTCTTGGGTAAGCCCGAAACGGGCAAGTGCCGGATAGGGCAGTTCATTGAACTCGAATTGTTCCTTTTTCATATTCCGAAATGTGTTATAAAATTATACTTCGCAAAGATAAAGTGATTTTATTTCGACAATCAAGAATACACATATATAAGTGATTACAATGTGCCGTTTTTTGCGTTTGGAATATGATTTTACGCAAATAATCATATTCCAAAATATTAAAATAATCATATTTCACAAGAAAACGGGAGGGCGGTGGCACATCGTAAGAAGAGTGTGCTAATTTTGCCGCATGAGAAAAATTTCAGCAATGATAGTGGCGGGTATTTCGTTCGGTGTCCTACCTGCCCAGGCGCAGTTCAATACCGTTGCTGCGGTATCTGCCCGCTACAAGGTGGAGGTGCTGCGCACGGCTACGGACAAAACGGAAACGCCACCCGAAAAGGCGGCTCCCGTACCGGATACATCGGCGGAACTTCTTGCCGCCGCCTCGCCCGTCGAGGTGGATCGGAAGATGTGGCAGGAGCGTTACTTGAGTGTGAGTTACCCGTTGCGCCGTATTCGGATCACTTCGCCCTACGGCTACCGCAAAGACCCCTTTACGGGAAAGAAAAGGTTTCACGGCGGGCTGGATTTGCACGCCCGGGGCGACGAAGTGCTGGCCATGATGGAAGGAGTGGTCGTGAAGGTCGGGCAGGACAAGACCTCCGGCAAGTATGTAACCCTGCGGCACGGCAGGTACACCGTCAGCTATTGCCACCTCTCGAAAGTGCTTGCCGTCAAAGGAGCGGTAGTACGCCCGCGCGATGTGGTTGGGATAACCGGCTCCACCGGGCGCAGCACAGGCGAACACCTGCACATCACCTGCAAGCTCGACGGCAGGAGCGTCGATCCCACGGTGATTCTCGGCTACATCGAATCCATCCGGAAAGAGTGCGTGGCGGCACTGGCACAGCTATAAGACATAAGCGGAACAATTGACCACAGCCGCCAAATATAGGAAATGCAGTAACAAAAGATAGAACGGAAAGACAACGAACATAAGAGGGAGGTGTCGGGGTTTATCCGTCTTACCAAGAAAACTGTTCGCATGTTTTCCGTTAGCGAAAGAACTCCTGCACATGGAGAAGCTGTGCTGCCCTATTGGGCTTGATGAAAGGCAGACCGCAACGTTCATCAGCGGAAAGCCGTTGATGTAGCAGATGAATTCTATTCGGAAGAACACAAACGGAAATTCACAGCTGAAAAGACTGCTTTCCATAAGGTAAAAGCCCCGACCGATAAGGCGAAGTTAGTTCTTGCAATCGAACGGAACCCCATTGCTGAACAGTTCAAGAGCCAATTTGAGAAGATAAAACTGAACATACACTCCACTGTACAATACAAAAGAGAGGCAGAAGCATGAAATTATAGAAATACTCCGATAAAAGTCAAAAAAAGATTTTGTGGTATAATAGACATTTTATATATTTGCGTAATCAATTACGTTTCATGTAGCATATATAGATTATGGACTTTTTTGACAAAACAGGCAAAATGGCTATCGGTAGCAGGTTGCGACTGCTCACGGACCACCTCACGGTAGATGCTGCCGATATATACCGTTTGTACGGAAACAATTTTAAGCCGAAATGGTTTCCGGTTTTCTATGTGTTGGCGGAGGGCGAGGCAAAGACCGTTACGTCTATTGCCCATGAAATCGGGCATTCCCACCCGTCGGTGAGCAACATTGTAAAGGATATGAAAGCCCACGGGCTGATTGCCGACAATACGGAACATTCTGACGGCAGATGCAACCTCGTGCGCCTTTCCGAAAAAGGCATCGGGATGGTGGCGTCCATCAAGGAAACATGCGACGATGTGGGCATGGCTGTTGATGGTATATGCAGGGAAACTGTCCACGACCTTTGGAGAGCAATCGACGAGTGGGAGCGTCTGCTCACGGAAAAAAGTCTGTTGCAACGGGTGAAAGAGACCCGTAAAATGCGGGAGAAAGAGGATATAGCGATAATTCCCTACCAGCCGTACCATAACGAGTTGTTCAAATCGCTGAACGAGCAATGGATTACGCAACATTGGGAAGTTGAACCGCACGACTTGGAGCTTCTCGACCACCCGAAGGAATGCATCATCGACAAAGGCGGGTTCATTTTCGTGGCGACTTACAAGGGCAAGCCTGTCGGCGTATGCGCCCTCTGCAAAATGGAGGACCCGGTATATGACTATGAACTGGCAAAGTTTGCCGTCAGCCCCAAAGCACAAGGAAAAGGCATTGGTATTCTGTTATGTGAGGCTGTTGTAAATAAGGCAAAAGAACTTGGAGCCAAGAAATTATTCCTTGAAAGCAACACATTGTTAAAACCTGCTATTCATATATACAGAAAGATAGGATTTAAAGAACTTTCAGAATATCATCCTGCTTATGAAAGAGGTAATATTCAAATGGAGCTGACAATATAAATCGGGAATATTTATGCTTAGTAGATTATTCGTTTTAAGTGTAGCTAAATTATGCGGTTATCCTTTTAATGAAAACATATTGGAGACAAATAACGAAAAAACAATTAATCTAAAAATAAGAAATATGGAAAATAAAAAAATTGTGGTGCGGAAAGAAGATGCTTTGAAAAAAGTATTCAAAGGTGTTTCGTTGGACTCTCTCGCCGTTGGCGAGAAGTCGATGGTAACGAAAATGAACTATGTGAAAGGTAATTTCGCCACCACCCACCAACATCCGCACGAACAATGCGGATATGTCATATCCGGTGAATACCGCCTGAAAGTGGAAATGCCGGAGGAGAAAATCGACGTGTTGCTTCATGCAGGCGACAGCTATGCGATACCGGGTCATATGCCGCACTCCTTTGAGGTGCTGGCAGACGGTGAGGTCGTCGATGTGTTCACACCTCAGAGAGAAGATTATTTGTAAACATCCGCACCATTTGAAGCAAAAGCAATCTGATTCATACGATAGCGACCAAAGTAAGGGATTACCCTTTTCTTTGGTCTTTCGTACAAAAAAATGGATCCCGCTCTGCAAGTGAACTCTATTCGGAAGAACATAAACGGAAATTCATGACTGAAAAAAGTTGGCTTCCAAGTGGTGCAAGACCCGACCGACAAAGCGAAGTCAGTTCTTGCAATCGGGAAGCACATGACCGAGTGGTTCAAGGAGTAATTCGACAAGCTGCGGCAGAACATACACCGACCCATGCAGCCGCAAAGGAAAGGCAGCGGATTCAAACTATAAATGTTAAATCCACAACAGATATAACTGATGACTGATAGTTCAAATAGTTGGCTATGTTTGTTGTAGTTTTTTATTTGTTTGGATTTTTATTTAGAAAGTCTTATCACATCCCTGTCAATATAGCTCTGTATAGATTCTACAACCGTTCTTTGTATGGTATATTCAGGTTGATAACCAAGCAGATCACAGCCTTGTATATGATGATTTCAGGAACGGTTGCGATGGGACCATGTGTGGATGGCAACGTGCTTTTATTAGAGGAAATATCTCAATACGGTTTGAATAGTGAGATATTTTGGAATAATGTGCTTTCAATAAAATGGTGGGGAACTATTCAAATATTTCTATTGGTTGTCACTATCATTATATCCATATATAAACCATGGGAAAAGAAAAAACGGAATAACCTAATATAGGAACTACTAAAAACGATGCGTAAATTCATCGTTTTATGGTATATTATGGTGGCAATACTGGTATGCAGCATTGTGTACAAGTGGTATCAGGAAAATCAAACGTTAATATCTCAAACAAAAGAAATCAGCGAAATCAGTAATATCCGAAAAGGGATACGAAGAATTTACATGAGTATTGCCGAACTTTCGTTGTCTGGTGAAATGATTTTTGAGTGGAGCGATGCAGATTTTATGCTTTTATGTGGGTCCACGGTATATACATATCGTGGACTCACTTCATGTAAACAGCCTGCACGGTTTGTTATAAGACGGCAAGAACCGGATACGTAATATCGTACAGATGCTGACGAATCTCCATCATGGGCACAGTCCGCTTTCTTCGGATACCTCAGGGGGGTGTTCACAGGTGCGGATTCCATCCATGCCGGTGATTCTATCCCGCAATCCCGATTTTACCCGCATTATCCCTCTGTTTTTCAACGTAAGAAAGCTGCGCCGGTATTTTGACGTGCACCCTCTCGTTTTTCCACTCCGGCAAGTAGCGGTCAATCGGTCTCGAACAGTATATTTTCTCTAACGTTCTCCATTTTTTCTGCGGCAAAGACAATGCTTTTGTAAAAAGTCAGATATATTTTTTGTCATTTCCGTAAAAAGTCAGGGATAAATTTATGTCTCAACAGTTCTATACAGTAGACACTGGATATAGGATAGCTCTCCGAATGCCGTTTTATCCCGATGTCCACCTTTATATCTCCGCGTTTATTCCTATCCCTTTTATCCTCTTCCGATACCTTTCTTCCCGGTTCGCATCATCGGCCATTCCTGGCGGTGAGATTTTCCCATGCAAAGGTACAGCGGTCGGACAGTCCCCAAATACCGCTCTGTGCTAATAGCAAATGAATTGAACGGCAGCCTTCCACAAATCGGAGATTTGGGTATTCCGTGAAATTCCTCCGCTATTTATTTGTCTCGCTCGTCCTTTCCCCTCTGTTGGAACCCGCATGAAAAATCAACCCCGTCAAGGAAGCCGGAAGACTTCGAATAGGGGGAAAAGAAAAATGTTTCACGATTAAAAACAAAGCGAAATGAAAGAAGAAATCAGACAAGACGGCCAAACAGTGCTGTCAAGCGAGGACGGGTTTTCGATACCCATGTTTTTCAATAACCTGTGCGGCAAGAACTTTTCAGGAGAAAAGTACCGGGACTATATCCGATACATAGCTCTCGGTGAGATGGGCTTCAAGCCCGGAGAAATTGAACTATACCGCAACGGCGAACGGGTTGGAACGGGTACAATTCCGAAGCTCTGAACCGCAAACCGGGACGAATTTTAGCAAATCGAAAATAAAAACTCAAACTTTTGCAGACATGGAAACAGTTACGATTCATCCGGCGGAAGCCTATCTCCGCAACGAACAAAATCCCACGTCTCTGTATGTAAGGATTAACGGAAAACGCAGGCGCTTGTTTATCAACCGTAGTGAAAATATCATCGGTATTGTCGCACCGGGAAAGCGGACAAGAGGCTATATCTTCACCGATTGGTCGAGTATCGAGCAGATATACTATCCCTCCCAAGAACAGGAAACGGATACGGAGAGGAAACTCATTCTCAAATACCAGAAACTTGCCCGGCTTGCCACGCATACGAACGATTGGCTTCGTAAAATCGCCAGCGCGGATTTGGACAAATCCCTTTACGAGAACAGCATCACGACCGGCACACGCATCGACGGCAAGTGCATCGGGCTTGGCACCATCGAGAAGTATTGCGGCAGTTGGATGATGTCTCGTTTCAGAACGGCACTGAAGCAAGGCGAGAAGTTCTCTACCGGACGTTTTGATTTTTGCGGTTATGACGGTACGCTGTGGTGTGAACCTCGGGAAAATGGCGACATAATCGCAGGCTTCAGCAAGGAATACCGCAATTGCGGCAACGGCTATTACTACCTGCTTATCAATAACGAGTACATGATCGGTTACGATATAGACTGACCCCGTGTATCGTCAGGTACTATCCGCATCGGGCTTTTGCCCGGTGCGTTTTTTTGTTCCGGTCTGCCGACGACCATACCCCTTTGTAACCGGCACGCAAACGTGCCAGCCCTCTTTTACATAGCCGGAACTCCGGTCGCCCCTTTTCTCACTTTCCTCTTTTAGCCTTACGTTCCACTATTCTGCCGTGCGACCTCTCGTGGAATTATTTTCCTGCAAAGGTAATCCGGCTGTTCCAATCCGGTCAATGCCGGCCTACGGCCGCGAGTGAGCCGTAAAAATCTTCCTCTCCGCTGTCGAGCGTATTTTTCCGCATCAGCCTTGTCCGATTGTCCCGCCACCTTTTGGGGCAGAAAAATAAATCCCTGCGGTCGCAAACAGGCCGAAAAGAGGGAAACAAAAACAAGGTTAAATATGAGTTACAACAAATTGAAAGCACTGGTGGCAAACGTGGAAGCTGTAAAAACGGCAATGCAAATCCACGTTCAAGGCAGACAAGCCACACCGGAAGAGAAAGAAACGTTATCCCTGTATTCCGGTTTCGGAGGTATCAAGGAAGTATTGAACATCGGCACGGACAAGCCCGTAGGCGGCGACATGGCAGAACCGATAAGGCAGTTGCAGGAGCTTATCGACACCTATCCCCATTTCACCTCCCCCATGCGCCACAATGTCATGGAGAGTATCAAAGCCTCCGTCCTGACAGCGTTTTACACCCCGACATTCCTTGTCGATGCGGTAGCAAGGCAGATACACGCCACATTCAAGGATAACGGCCTCGAAATGCGCTCATTCCTCGAACCGAGCGCAGGCATTGGCGGTTTCCTGCCCGTAGCCATGCCGAATACCTATGACTATGCCATTGAGAAAGACCCCGTTTCGGGGCTGATACTCTCCCTATTGCATGACAATACAATAACACGGACAGCAGGGTTTGAAACGATAGACGAACAAGACTTTGAACACCCGAAATTCGATGTCATAGCCTCCAACATCCCTTTCGGCAATTTCCGCGTATTCGATGCGGAGCTGTGGAAGAAAGGCGGCATATACGAACAGGCCACCAAGACCATACACAACTACTTTTTCGTCAAGGCTATGGAGCTTTTGAACGAGGGCGGTCTTTTGGCTTTCATCACATCAAGGGGCGTAGCTGACACACCAAGCAACAAATTTGTGCGTGAATACCTTGTAAACCATGCCAATTTGATAAGTGCCGTCCGTCTGCCCGACACGCTTTTCATGCCGACAAGCGGTATCGAGGTAGGCAGCGACTTACTTGTATTCCAAAAGCACACGCACAAGGCGGCACTCTCGCAACGGGAACAACTGTTTTTGCAGGTCGGCAGGGAAAAGGCGGATGCTTCGGGCACAATGACCGAATACGCCAACAAACTTTTCACCCTACCGAAAACCACTCTCGCCACGGGTAGCCGTATCGTGCAGAACCAGTACGGCAAGTATGTACGCAAATACCAGTGGCAGGGCGAAGAAAACGCCATGCCGCAATACCTCGCCGCATTGCTTAAACTCGACTTTGGCCGCTATTTCCGCAAAAGCCTTTTCACGGGGGACGGACAGGACGGCACGCATACGCAGATGTCCCTTTTCGGCAGTGTAGCCATGAAGCAACCCCCGAAAGGCAAACGAGCCTACACGGACGAGTTGGAAGTATGGATGAAAGAGGGCGCAATGGTGCTGTTCGAGGGGCAGGTGGGCGTTATCCAATACCGTAAATCCGACCTCTACCAAGAGATAGCCACCGATTTTGTTCCGGTGGACGAGGGCAAAGTGAACACCGACAGGGCAAACGACTATTTCTCTATCCGCAAGGCGTACTTCGAACTATCCACCAAAGAGCAGGAGGAACAGACGGAACAGCCGCATTTGCGTGAACAACTGAACGCTTGCTATGACACCTTTGTTGCCAAGTGGGGCTATTTCCACGCCAACGACAACAAGGAGTTTATCCTGCTCGACAGTCTCGGTGTGGAGGTGTTCACGATTGAAATGCAGGTCGGAAAGGATATTTTCAAGTCAGACATCATGCGTGAACCCGTAGCGTTCAAGAAGATAGACACGACCGTACAACTCACCCCGGCCGAAGCGTTGGCAAGCAGCCTGAATTTTTACGGCTGTGTGGATATGGATTATCTCATTCAGTCCACAGGCAAGGACGAGAACGAGGTTATCGGCGACCTCAAAGGCGAGATATTCTACAATCCTGCCACCCGAGAATGGGAACACAAAGGTCAGTTCATAGCCGGAAACGTCATTGCCAAAAGTAAGGAAACAGGCTCTTATCTGCCCGACCTCACAGGCAAGGAAAAGGATTGGACGGAAGCCGCTGTAAAGGCATTGGAAGAAGCCATACCCGAAGCGATACCCTACGAGGAACTTGACATCAATATGGGCGAGCGGTGGATCGATACGAAGCTGTACGCCGATTTTGCCACAGAACTTTTCGGTACGGCAACCGATGTGATGTATTTCGATGTGAACGACACCTATTTAGTACGGCTGCAAGGATATTCCCCGGTGGTCTACAATACCTATTCCGTGCGGAACTACAACGGCGAGGACTTGTTTGTTCACGCCCTGCAAGATACCGTTCCCGAAATAACCAAGGAGATAGAGCGGAACGGCGATAAGGTACGTGTACCCGACGAGGAAGCCATACAGGAAGCCGCCACCAAGATACAGGATATAAGAAGCCGTTTCAACCAGTGGCTCGACAGCCAGCCGATAGAGGTAAGGGACGAACTGGTAAGGGTGTATAACGAGCGTTTCAACTGCTATGTCCGTCCGCATTATGACGGCTCGGCACAGACCTTTCCGAACCTCTCGTTCGAGCAATTCCCATACGACAGCCTCTATCCCTCGCAGAAAGACGCTATTTGGATGATTAAGCAGAACGGCGGCGGTATCTGCTGGCACGAGGTCGGCACGGGCAAGACGATGATAATGTGCGTGGCAGCTTACGAAATGAAACGTCTCGGACTGGTGCAGAAGCCCATGATTATAGGCTTAAAGGCCAATGTACACGAGATTGCCGACACATTCCGCAAGGCGTACCCCTCGGCAAAGGTGCTTTATCCGGGTAAAGAGGATTTCAACCCTGCCAACCGCAAAGAGGTGTTTTCCAAGATAAAAAACAACAACTGGGATTGCATCATCCTCACACACGACCAGTTCGCCAAAATACCCCAGTCGTCAGAGACGATGATAGAGATATTCACGGAGGAACTGGCCGACGTGGAGCGCAATTTGGAGGTGTTGGAGCAGTCCACCATGCGCTACCGCAGCGGCAAGATGCAGGAGGGACTGGAGAAGCGCAAGCAGAACCTCACGGCCACGCTTCAGGAGTTGCGAATGAAAATCAACGACCGGAAAGACGATACGGTCGATTTCCACTCGATGGGCATAGACCACATGTTTGTAGATGAATGCCACGTTTTCAAGAACTTAATGTTTCAGACCCGCCACACGAGGGTTGCCGGTATCGGCAATACCAAAGGCTCGCAAAGGGCGTTGAACCTGCTCTTTGCCATTCGGGACATTCAGCACCGTACCGGGCGGGATCTCGGTGCGACGTTCCTTTCGGGTACGGTGGTCGTGAACGCCCTTACCGAACTATATGTGATGTTCAAGTACCTAAGACCACGGGAATTACAGCGTCAGCAGATTTCATGCTTCGATGCGTGGGCGGCCATATTCACGCAGAAGACAGCCGATTACGAGCTGAACGTGACAGGTGCAATCAAGCGCAAAGAGCGTTTCCGCACTTACATCAAAGTGCCGGAACTGGCGATGTTCCTGCGTGAGATTACCGACTACCGTACCGCCGACATGATAAACCTCGATGTGCCGGAGAAAAACGTGCGTTTCCTCTCTCATGCGCCCACTATCCAGCAGGAAGAAATGATAGGCCGTCTGGTCTCGTTCGCCCATAGCGGCCAGTGGGAGGACTTGGGGCTTGATACGCCCGAACCCGACAACCTCGACAAGGCGAAAATGCTGGTCGCTACCAACGTGGCACGGAAAATGTCTCTCGATATGCGTTTGTTGGGCGACAAGTTCAGCGACGATGCCGACAACAAGGCTTCTATTTGCGCAAGGACGATTTACGATTATTATGTGCAATCGAACGCCAACCGGGGTACGCAGTTCGTTTTCAGCGACCTTGGGACATACAAGCCGGGCGAGTGGAACGTCTATACCGACATCAAGGAGAAACTGGTGCGCCTCGGTATTCCGGCTGATGAAATCCAGTTTATCCAGTGCGCCACCACCGAAAGGGCGAGAAAACGCCTGTTCGAGGACATGAACAACGGCAAGGTGCGTGTGCTTTTCGGCAGCACGACCATGTTAGGTACAGGCGTGAACGCCCAGCAGAGGGCTGTAGCGGTGCATCATTTGGAGATTCCCTGGCGCCCGGCCGACATGGAGCAGCGCAACGGGCGTGCGGTACGCAAGGGCAACACCGTGAAGCTCTGGGGCGGCAACGTGGTGGATGTGGTGATCTACGGCACGGAAAAGACGCTCGACGCCTACAAGTTCAATCTGTTGAAGAACAAGCAGATGTTCATTAACCAAATCAACAACGGCACAATCGCTGTGCGCCGTATCGACGAGGGCGGCATGGACGAGGACAACGGCATGAACTTCGCCGAGTTCGTGGCTATCCTTTCCGGCAATACCGACCTGTTGAACAAGGCGAAACTCGACAACAAGATTATGCAGTTGGAAAAGGAACAGGCCATTTTCAAGAAAGGACGTATCCGTGCCGAGCGTAAAATAGCCGTCAATCGGGAAGATATTGCCGAGGTAAAGCGTACAAAGGCCAACTTTGTAAAGGATTTGAAATACATCAACGCACACGGCGAGGCAAAGATAACGCAGCTTCTGAACCTGTCGCAAGCTACCGCCGAGGAAACAGGTAGGGAGTTGCACCGCATCGCCAAGACCTACCGCAGTAGGGCGTATGGCACGATTGGCACGTATGCCGGACTGAATTTGCTGGTACGCAGCGAGTACAACATGGACGGTACGTTTGACCGCAACACGTTCTTTGTCGAGGGTGTAAGCGGACTGAAATACCGATGTGGGCTGACCGGAGCATTACCGCTCGGCTTCGTGGAATCGGCACGCTATCCGCAGACAGCACTCGACAAATTGCCTTCCCTTATCGAGAAGCAGCAAAAGACCGTGGAGCGGATAGAAAACGAAATCCCGGTGTTGCAGGAAATCGCTGGTCGCCGGTGGAGCAAGGCCGACGAGTTGTCAAGGCTCAAACTGGAGTGCAAGGAGTTGCAACGCCGTATCGACGAAAGCCTCAAAGAGGCAGAACGTCCGCAAACCGACCACGAAACGCCCTCTGCCGAATACGAGGACACGAGCAAGGCCGCTTAATCACTTTCATATTTAACCTTTCCCCTCTGTTCGGGTGCGACAACCCGGCAGGGGGATTTTTTTCGGGTTACGGCCTGCCGACGGCACAGTCCTTTTGTAACCTCTCCGTTGGATCTGCACGCTGTCCGTCGCGTTCTCCCTTTTCTACATTACAATACAAACCATATAGTCCGAAAAATCCAATATCTTGCACGGCCTTGTTCCTTTTTATCGGGCAAAGGATTCTGCAATCACCTCCGTGTTTCGTATCATTTCACGAAAAAGCCCCTGCAAACTTTCGATGGCTTACAAGGGCTTCTCCGTATTAGGACAAGACTCAACGCTTGTCGGCAATTCCATATTCCGGCCACTGGGAGGGATTTACACGGGGCTTGACCTGACTCTTCAAGTATGAAGTCAGATTGCGGATCTCTGCCAGTTTATGGTTGGTATTAGAGACGATTTCACTCAGTTCGGCACGCCGGCGATCCACTTCCACGTTCAGTTTCTCACCTTCGATGATATCGGCTTCCAGCTTCGACAAATCATTTTCGCTCACTCCGTAGTTCTTCACCGTTTCTAAATGTTTTCTCAATCCTTTGGTCAAAGTCCGTGCCTTGTCCAAATTCATTTCATTTGTTTTTGACATATTCTTCTGTTAATTAGTTAGCAAGGTTATGAATCCGTCCCTTGCACGACTGGGCTTTTGCCATTTTAAAAATACGAAAAAAACGGCAAAATTCCTACTGCATTTTATAGTATATATGTATTCAAATTGTTGAAAATCAACGCAAAATAGTATGTTAATTTTTTCTAAAACATTCTCTTTCTATTCGTCCGTATCGCCCATATATTCAATTCATCTGCCGATCACCTTGTTCATGTAATGGCGGAGTTTCCATGATCCGCTTTGCCATTTATAGCAGCCATGCTTCTCCTTTTCTATCTTCTCCCTTTTTTACATTGAGATGCCATCACAACACAATGACCGTACAGCCCGACTCTTTTTTCCGCAAAGGTGATTGCATCTCAACGATTTGCCGCAAGGCACATCTGCGATTTCCTTATGAAAAATCTTCCTTCTCGTTGTACTCGAAGCGTATTTTTCATGGAATCCTTGCACAAAACCCTCGATGCAGAATGACAGGCAGAAAAAAGAATCGAGCTTTCCGGTAATTGATTGAACCGGAGGGAAAAAGAAAAATTAAAAATTTTAATTATGGGAAGAAACTCACTGTTTGACAACTGGTTTGTCTACAACTATCAACGGTTACGGAACGTGTTCGGACACTTTCTGAACGAGGACGCCTTTCACGACGCCTATTTAGTGATGAAAAGAGAGATTGTGCTTTCGGAGATCGCCACTGAAAACTTCGAGCCTTATTTTTTCGGCGTGTACAAGAAATGCAGATTGAGGTGTATTCATAGGAACAGCCGTTACTGCTTTCCCGACGACGACCATTTCTTTTTGCTGATGAAAGAAGAAGAAAGCCCGTCGGTTGAAAAACTTGCCGCCTCCGACAAACTGGTATATGACATCCTTTTGTTTGTCAAGAAAAAATATCCGCAGACCGACTACGAACTTTTCCGCTTGAAAGAATACGAGGCGAAATGTTCATACCGAAACCTTTCCGCATACGCCGGTATCTCCGCAAGTGCGATACACCGCAGAATAAGCGATATAGCGGACGTTATTCGCAACCACGAAGGATTTTCCAAAAGATACGTCCAAATAAGCCTATGATTGTATAACGACCTAAAAATAATTTGAAAATGAAATTTGTAATTTACAACATCGAGAACTGCCGTGTATCCGCAAACCGTGTAGGAAAAAGAAGCATACGTTTTAACAGCGTCACCGGAAACATGTATCTTTCCACAAAATTGGCAAAAGAACTGAATATCACCATGAATGACCGTTTGGAATTTGCCCATGACGAGAATAACGTCAAAGAGTGGTATCTGCATAAGACGACGGACAAGCAGGGGTTTCCGTTGCAGTTCAATAGAGGCGGAACCCGTTTGAGGAACAAATATATTTGCAAGACCATACTGGATATGGTAAAAATCAAGGAAAGCGCAACGTTCTTGGTATCGAAAGACCCCGTGAAAACGGAGCAGGGATTTTTCTATAAAATCATACTTTCGTGTCCCATCCTCTCGAAAAACAAGCCTGCCGCCAAGTGAGCAGGTCTTGAAAAGTTCATGCCGTTTGTCCGATGGACGAAAGCCTTTCGGACAGACGACACGGCTCTGCCCGAATACCCTTTTTATATTTTCCTCATTCCTACCCGGTTATACATCGCATTCGTCTTGCTCATGTTCCCGGTTCCATTCCCTTATATCGTTCCTCCGCCATTTATAGCGGCCAAGTCTTCTCCCTTTCTATCTTCTTCCTCCCGGCTCTGGCTCTTCCTGCCCTCGCCGGTTGGTTTTATCAGACGCAAAGGTGGGCTGTCGCGCCTGATTCCGTCACTTTGAAGTGCATTCCTCGTAAAATTCTTCCTTTCTGCGAAAGAGTAATTTTCCGGGAAAAGCGTCGGAAAGGGCTTGTTCGCCAGCCCTGTACCGCATCTGTAAATCCCAAGCGGTTCAGGCAGAAAAGAACCGAGCAAAGGGAAACAAAAAACAAAAACAAGTTCAGGTAATGGCAGGACTAACCACCTTGCCGCAAAACATTTTAAGTTATGTTACATGTACACACCAACGGACGTATCGGCAAAGATTGCCAGGTAATCACGGGAGCACACGGCTCATTCATCGCTTTCGACATCGCAGTAGACGACTTTTCGCACGGTAACAACGTTACCACATGGGTAAGGGTACGAAGCAAGAAGGAAAACCACATCCGCCTGTCGGAATACCTCACCAAAGGACGGCTGGTACACATCGTGGGAACGCTCTCGGCTTCGCTGTGGAAGGACAAGAACGAAGAGAGCCAGATACAGCTCTCCATCACGGCGGACTCGCTGGAGTTCATCAATACCGGCAAGCGTGAGGAAGCGGCTACCGATACAGAAGACGGTCAGGCTGGTGCTGCGGACGACGTACCCGCACCTCCTGCCGGCACGCCGCAGGACAACGAGGACGACCTGCCGTTCTGACAGCGAAAAGAGCCTTGATAACAAGCCGATACTAAATGTAGTATATACTAATAATAGTAAAGTAGGAAGTTAGGAAACCTCCCCGGTGCTAAAAGTAGTAGATACTACATTTAGTCGGTTAGTAAAATAGCGGAGTAGTAAATACTATGATACTAATTGTAGCAAAGTAGTGAAGTAGTAAAATAGTGAATACTAATCATAGTATTTACTAAAAATAGTATTATCTTTGTACCTGAAATAAAGACATCGAGTTATGACAAAAATTATAGCGGTTTTGAACCACAAGGGCGGGGTCGGAAAAACGACTACCACCATCAACCTCGCTGCCGCCTTACAGCAGAAGAAAAAACGCGTGCTGCTGATCGACATGGACGGTCAGGCGAACCTTACCGAATCCTGCGGCCTCTCTATCGAGGAGGAGCAGACGGTGTACGGAGCGATGCGGGGAGAATACCCTTTGCCGTTGGTCCGGTTCGAAAACGGGCTGACCCTCGTCCCGTCCTGCCTCGACCTGTCGGCGGCGGAATCTGAATTAATTAACGAGCCGGGGCGTGAGCTGATACTGAAAGGGCTGATTGCAAAGGTTCTTGACACCCGTAAATTCGACTACATCCTGATTGACTGCCCGCCATCGCTGGGCTTGCTGACGCTCAACGCTCTTACCGCCTCGGACTTTCTAATCATTCCGGTACAGGCACAGTTCCTCGCCATGCGTGGAATGGCGAAGATTACGAACGTGGTCGGGATTGTCAAAGAACGCCTGAACCCGAAGTTGGACATCGGCGGCATTGTCATCACCCAGTTCGACAAGCGCAAGACGCTCAACAAGAGCGTATCGGAGATCATCAACGACTCTTTCTGCGACAAGGTGTTCAAGACCGTTATCCGGGACAACGTGGCACTGGCCGAAGCCCCTATCAAGGGCAAGAACATCTTCGAGTACAACAAGAACTGCAACGGGGCCAAGGACTACATGTCGCTGGCGCAGGAAGTGATGAAATTAAAGTAATACGATATGGGCAAGAGCGATTTATTGAAAAACGACATGAAAAGCGGGCTGGACGGGCTACTGTCCTCCACTGGGAAAGCCCCGCAAAAGAAAGAACCCGCACCGGTCAAGGCGGAGAAAGAGCCTGCGGTGCATTGCAACTTTGTCATCAACAAAAGCATACATACCCGCATGAGGCTACTCTCCATCGAAAAAGAGATGTCCCTGAAGGACATCGTGAACGAGGCGATGACCGAGTATCTGGAGAAAAACGGAAAGTGACGGGTCGCCCCGCCACTTTCCAACTTTTATATACACCCGTAGCGTTGCGTCAAAAAGCCATTCTCTATTCCGTTCCATATTCTTCATGTTTTAGAATCGGCGGGTTCGGTGTCAAATCATAATAATCCAACACCCGAATAGATAAGCGAAAATACGTTAAATCACTATATTTTTCATAGAGACGGGGTAATACTGGATTCGTTTCGTAGATTTTCCTGCATAGGGAATCAGGAACATCGAAATATACCTCTCCCGTTACACGAACAGACACATTACCTGCCATAGCAAGTAGCTCGATGTCCGGATTTATTTGTAACTGCCGATATACTTTCTTATGCGGAGAGGTGGCGAACCAAAGTGTCGTACCTTCCTGACGCATGATTTGAAATACTCGTATTTTAGGCTTTTCGTTTTCAACAGTAGCAAAGGCCACATCCGGATGTTCACTCAAAAAATCAAAGGCTTCTTTCATCGCATTCTTCATTAAGGAACTATCCCGCCTTGAAAGCGGGATAGTTCGAACTTATTTATTTATAAAGCGCATTTGCCAAATCATCGAGACCGGATTCTCCCGGAAGATTCGGATAGGATTTTTTCATCGCTTCGACAAAAGCTGCCGCGGTCTTATGCTGCGAAAGAAGTTCTTTCATCGTTTTCAAGTAAGCGATTTTGAATTCGACGGCGTCGGCCTTTGCCGCTCCGCCATGTCCGCCGATGAAAAGTTTTGCACCCGAAGCCAGCGATTCTTCAGCTTCCGCAATCTCGGCGTCGATAGCTTCCGGCGAAGAAATTTGCAGATGACTCATGTGGGCTTTAGTCGGAGTCCAATGCGTATAATAAGCCTTTTTATCGATCAGGATGCTCGCTCCGGGGAAATCGGAGGCGGCACTGCGATGGAACTCGAAAGAAACGCCCGCCCATGTTTGCGTCGTACCGAACGATACTTCCGAAGTCTTGCCCGTAGGCATAGCGGTCAGCGCATCTCCGAAGGCTTGCGCGAAGCCCTGCATCATACTCCCGTACACTTCGCCTTTGGTGAATTCTGGCATACCTTCCGGCATTACCGTTTCATGCGATCCCGTTCCGCCGACATGATAATCGGCGATACGTTGTTCGACGGGTTTTCCGAGTTTCACGAGATAATCATCGAACTCTGTGACGTTCTTTTTGAAAAGCGGCTGCTCCATCGTAACGAGCGCATTTTCCCCTTCGATGATATAACTTGCATCACCGAGCGCATCGTTCGTGTAATAAACGTGCAGCCTGAAATTATCGAGGTCATGTACCTCAAAACGTCCCTTGTCTTGTGCCGAAGCACCCATCGCCCGCAGGAAAGCGGACGCTTTCGCTTCTGGTGTCGCCATGTCGATATTTCCAGCCTTACACTTTCCCTCGGAGAACGCCGCCGTTTCGTCCGGTTCATTTTCGGCCACGACACAACCCGTGAATCTCTCGCAAGGAGGTCGTCTCTTCCGTCCTATCGAATCTCACTCTTTATCCCTTCTGATTCGCAAGTTCCGAAACAGCAGTTTCCCATGCCCCGTTATAGGGCAAAATTGCGGACATCCGCATTTTTGCCAGCAAGCCTCGTGCCTTTTCTATCCCGACCGGCCATGCGCCCGTGTCCTCCTCCCCGTTATAGTCCCTATCTACAAGTTGACCGCCGTCTCCTTCTCCCTTTTCTATCTTCTTCCTCTTACCGCTATCCGGCTTCATTCATGCCTCTCGCCGGTTGGTTTTTCAGACGCAAATTTGGGCTGGCGCGCTTGATTCCGTCGCTTTGAAGTGCATTTCTCGAAAAATTCTTCCTTTCTGCGAAAGAGTAATTTTTCGGAAAAAGCGTCGGAAACAGCTTGTTCGCCAGCCCCGTGAAGCATCTGTAAATCCCAAACGGTTCAGGCAGAAAAAAGAGCCGAACAGAGGGAAAAGAATAAACAAAATATAAAAGACAATGGACAAAATCAAATTAGTAGTGTACAACGAATACGCATTGGGCTATATCATGCCCGAACTCCCCGACAGGGTGTGTACGTTAGCTGACAGGGTAACACTTGGTGCACCGTTTCGGACAATGACCGAACCCTATTTCATCGGAAAAAGAGATACTGTCAGACTGGCGGGCAGAAAAGACTTTGACACCTTTCGGGTCGTGTTTGACGGGTACGACAATCCGCAGGAATACGAGTTCGACCCGACCTGCTGAACCTCACGAAAAGCCCAAAAACAAATTAAATATAAACCCATTAAAATTTTATGATTATGGAAATGACAGCAATTCAATCAGTAGAGAAAAACAACGCATTGGTAGCATTGGCAAACGTACAGCCGAGCAACTACAACCCACGCAAAAACTTTGACGAGGCGAGCCTTGCCGAGCTATCCGAAAGTATCCGTCAACAGGGCGTGTTACAGCCTATCGGAGTGCGCCCGATTGAGGACAACCGTTTCGAGATTGTTTTCGGCGAACGCCGATACCGTGCCGCCCTCATGGCAGGATTGGAAGAAATTCCGGCAATCGTCATGGAAATTTCGGACGAGACAGCCGAAGAAATGGCGGTAACGGAAAATCTGCAACGCAAGGACGTTACACCCATAGAGGAAGCCAACGCCTATCAGAAACTCATAGACAGCGGTCGCCACGATGTACAATCTTTGGCGGTGCAGTTCGGAAAGAACAAAAACTATATCCGTACACGTCTTAAATTCGTCTCATTGATACCCGAAATCGCACAGCTTCTGGAGCAGGACGAAATTACAATCAGCGTAGCGACTGAAGTCTGCCGTTATGGGGAAGATATTCAGCATGAAGTGTACAACAAGCATTTGAAAGAGGGCATACAATATAACAGTTGGCGGGGAATGAAAGCCTCCGATGTCGCACGGAACATCGAACGCCAGTACACCACTGACCTCGACCGATACGCATTCGACAAGACCCTCTGTCTTTCATGCCCCCACAACACCAACAACATGATGTTGTTCTGCGAGGGCGGTTGCGGAAACTGCGCCAACCGTACCTGCCTTGCCGAGATGAACGCATCCTACCTCACCGAGAAAGCCGTGCGCCTCATGGAAGAACGCCCCGACCTGTCCCTCTGCCACGAAAGCCACAACTACAACGAAACCGTAGTCGAACGCCTTACCGCCATGGGCTACGAGGTGGTGAGCCTTGACTATTACGCAAAGGCATACCCCGAACAGCCCGAAGCACCCCGAAAAGATGACTACGAAACAGACGAGGAATACGAGCACGCACAAAGTGAGTACGAGCAGGATTTGAACGGCTACATGGAAAAATGCAAGGAAATCCGCACCCGAAGCGAAGCGGGCGAAATCACCCTCTATTTCCGTATCGGGAACAACGACATCGTGTTATGTTACATCAAAAACTCGACCCTTGCCGCCGTTGGAGCGGACGGTACACCGCAGGTACAGACGCTTTCGCCGGTCGAAAAGTTGGAGAAGCAGGACAAGCGTAACAAGGAGATAGCCCTTGAAAAGACGGTAGAGGACACCAAAAAGCAGATTTTGGAGGTCGATATGTCCGACCGCAAGTTCGGACAGGACGAAGACAAGATGATATACTTCTTTCTGCTCCCATTCCTCCGCAGGGAACATTTCGAAGCGGTAAGTATCAGCGAAGAAAAACCCGCTTACCACCACCTCACGGACGAAGAAAAGATGAACATCATCGCTAACCTCACGGGTAAGCAGAAAGCCATTATCCGCAGGGATTTTCTGATAGCCAATTTCAAGAACGCATCGGGTAGCAACGCTACGGCCTCCCTCTTGCTCGACTTTGCCGAGAAGCACATGCCCGAAGAACTGGCTGCTATCAAGAACGGACACAACGAGGTGTACGAGAAACGCCACCAACGCATCGAGGAAAAGAAAGCCGTCCTCTTGGTGCAGGAAAAAGCAAAGCAGGAAGCGGAGCAACCCGATGAACCGCAACCCGAAGCGGAAGTACACACCGAAGAAATCCCGCAAGAAGAAATTGCAGCCTGACCATAATCCCGAACGGATAGGGGACGGAGTAATCCGCCCTCTATTCGTTCATTATATATATCGAGGTGTAGGTATGCTTCCCGACAACCGCCCGAAGTCGCCACCAGGCGGCGCGTCTGCCGGGCGAACCTGCCACCTGCGCAGTCATGCCTTTTCTATCCCTTTTCTACTTTTCCTCCGTCCCCTCACCACCCGCCCGATACCCTTATACCTTTCTCGGATTCAGCCATCCGTGTCGGGACCCTCTCTGCTTTTAGGATGCAAAGGTGGGCTGCCGCGCCCGATCCTGACGCTTTGAAATGTATTTCCTGTAAAATTCTTCCTTGTTGCACAAGCGTAATTTTTCGGAAAAAGTGTCGGAGGGGGCTTTTTCGCCAGCCCCTTGGAAGCATCGTAAAACCCGAACGGCTCCGACAATCAGGAGGCCGAACAGAGGGGAAAGAAAAAAAGTTCAATCACTTAAATTTAGAAAAAAATGAAAATGCAATTTACTATCGTTCGTTCGGAAAATGCAAGCTACTTGTGCCACAAAGAAGATGAAGTGTATATGGATGTCAGCAACCCCATGAACGCCTTTGTCTCTGGTGAGGATGATTTCCAAATCGTAGAGCCTGACAGCTCCTTTGCACAGAAAAAGTACGAGTTCCGAGGAGAATACTGGTATTTCGTTCCACGCTTCTACAACAACGGCTGGCTGGCACTCACCTTGGAAAAGGTGGAAGACGAAGACGATTACATCGTACTGTCCGTCAATTTGGAGGAAATGAATGCGCTCGGAGTACCCGATCGTACATTCATGGACGTAAACCATTACCCGGATGCGATGGAGTTCTTGGTGTCAAATGGGTTGGCGACCGACTCCGGTTACAGACGTAGAAGCGGGTTCGTGGAATATCCGATGATTATGCTGAATCTGCCGCTTCTGTACCAGCATAACCCGCAGAGTTTCCAAGAAGCGGACATCGAGCTGTTCGGATAGGCAGTTGGGGAGGATATGGGTTGCCCGTAAATGACGGGCAACTACCACACCGCCCTGATTCCGCCGGTGCGGTAGCTATCTTTTTTACTTTCGCTTTATGCCTGTTATAGTTGCCCCAAAATACACATCACTACCGTTTAGCCGTATGTGTTTTTTTTGGGGGGGGGATTCCCATTATAATAGAAACAGAATCTGTTATTCAAACTGAACTTGTAATTAAAATAGTAAAAGCCAACTTATCCGATTGGATAGGTTGGCTCAAACAGATTATTTATACGAAAATCAATAGAATGTAATTGAAAGATCTCCTAATGGGGTTGATTTTACAGTCAGTTCCAATTCACAGACATCACCATCAAGATAGCCATAGTCAAAGACAACATCGTATGTTACTCCGTCTATAACTACTGTACCGGTTGTTCCTGCCGTAATATCAGTCCAATTCAAAGCCACTCCCGTAATATTAACATTGCCAGTATAGAAACTGAATGAAATGCTTTTGTTAAAATCCACACTATTTCCATTGACAGTAGCGATTATGGGAGATGTCTTGTCATAAACATTAAGGTTGTCTTTACTGTAAGTTGCCCTATAGGTTGTAGAACTTTCAACAGCTTGCACGTTGGCAACTTCATTGGAATAGTTCACATGTGCATTTGCCCCGGTCAGCGCAAACACTGCCATATACTTTTTCTTTTCATTCTTCTGTCGTTTTTAGGTTCTTTATATCAGTTCTTGTTGAAACTTTCCAGATTTCCTGTTTCTCGGGTTGACATCCACAGTTAGCAATGTAGAATCGGCAGAAACAGCCCTCACCTGCGGGGCTGTATTCACGTCCAGCTCAAATGCTTGACGGGAAGGGCAAAATCATATCCTTCCAATGGCGCAATCACTGATTGTGGAATTGTGAGGCAGCTTTACCACAGTAAGCTCCTGATTGTATTCGCCGAGATTTCCTCGTACCCGTTATAGCCGCCCAATTCCCCATTACTACCGTTCCCTTTATAATCTTCCGGGCTACAAGCCGCCTGCCGTCGTTTTCTCCCTTTTCTACTTTTTACCGCTTATCCGGCCCATTCCAGCCTTTCTCCGGTTGGTTTTCCAGACGCAAAGGTGGACTGCCGCGCTTGATTCCGCCACTTTGAAGTGCATTTCTCGGAAAATTCTTCCTTTCCGTGAAAGAGTAATTTTCCGGAAAAAGCGTCGGAAGCAGCTTGTCCGCCAGTCCTTGTACCGCATCTGTAAATCCCAAGCGGTTCGGGCAGGAAACAGAGCCGAACAAAGGGAAGAAAAACGAATCATTAAAATTTTAAGACAATGGACGACATCAAAAAAAGCAAAGAGTACCAACTCGCCAAAGATTGGGAAATGGCAGTAAACAGTTACAATTTCAACCCCAAGCGGTTTGCGGCAGCTATCCCCACGATGCACCCCACGCTCCAGCAAAGCCTCTACCGGCTTATCAAAGAGTGTATCGTTGTCATGGCGGACGAAACACGCCGCTACGACGACCGTAACCGAGCCTCGCACGAGGAAGCAAAGCGAATTATGGAATATCTGAACGAAAACGGGAAGCACATCCCATTAAGATAACAGGCGTATGAAAACACAGGAAATACAATTCAGCGGCAACACCTATCCTTGTCGGGTGGTGATATCCAACGAGGGCGAAGAACTCCTTATCGGCTCAACCGCCCTGCTCGACGCTCTCCATCCCGGCAGCTTCAACGACGAAAACGAAGGCTTTGCCAGTAAAGAAGCTGAAAGAATCTACGACGAGGTTTTCTTTTTCACCGATAAAGACAGTCTCAAACTCTCCGACAAGGAACTCATCACCGAACTGAAGGAGGACAACCCCGAATGGTTCGACTAATACAAATCAATAATCATCTAAAACACAAAGTTATGGATAAAGAGTATGTAATGCACATTGCCCAGACCATCAAAGAACAGTTGGTATCACTTACGCCCATGCCCATTCTCATGTCGTGGGGAATTGGCGAGTTTGTCGCTACGGTATTCCGGGAATTGCCGGCATTGCGGATTGAAGTAAACGGACGGTTGCACGCCGGATCTGTCGTTATCGCACTCAACGGCTCCGATTACTATGAAGTATATCTACTGAAAGACGACGGTGCGGAATGCGTTAATAAGGAAGTATGCTTCAACGAGCTGGGTGATGTTATCGACCATGCCATCGAAAGCGGTACGGACAAAGAAGAATACGACAAATTTTGCGACCAGCAGCTTGCCATGCTGCTATCCGGAACAAGAGCCTAAGAGCAAACTGCCGAATAACACTGCTCGCATTTTTTATGCGGGCAGTGCTTTCGTGTGCGATTGGATGCGCCCAAGCCGCAATATCCTGTTATAAACTCACTTTTGATGTTCTTGTCCCCCTTTTACCGTTACATACATCTGATTACGGCTTGTGGGATTGTCCGGTTCTGTCATAGCCAGCACACCGATATCAATCATTGGAGTGATATAGACATTCATTACATTTTTTCGGGCTTTCAGTCCCAAATACTGCATAATGTCAAACAAAGACTTCGGTTCGGAGCAAAACTCCAAAAGTTGCTGTCTTCTCACATCCTGCTTATTGAACTTTCTTGTGTCGTTTTCTTGTGTCGTTTTCTTGTGTCGTTTTCTTGTGTCGTTTTCTTAATGGTGGTTGCGCCCAACTGCATGGTCAGCACCACATAGTCAGGACGTGTCTCCTCGGCTACAGTCGGAAGCGGCCAACCCAAAGACTGCCAGCCGCTCACGATCTTATCCACACCGCTACCGGCTTTCTCGGCACGTCCCAGCCGCATGAACATCTTTTGCAGGATCGGATTACGACAAATGCTACGCCCTCCTTCGAAATACTGCTGTTTGGAAACCAGCATCATTCCCGGATTCATAAAGACAAGGCTCTCATCGGTACGCTCCACGATGATGTGCCCTTGTGCATTTACATCTTGGTGGATAATGCAATTGATGAGTGCTTCTCTCACAGCATCGTGAGCCGGAGTTTCTTCCTGACGCACTCCGTCTTTCATCATGAAGGGGCGGGGCAACGATTGTATCAACCGATTATATACCCTTATATAGAATTGATAAAGGTTGGCTTCCCACAAGCCGTCCGGATAGATACGGTTTGTCCACCTTATATCGGGATTGTCTGTCGCAACACGTTCACGATAATCCACAAAATACATCGGGTCGCCCGAATTGTTAGTAATACTGTCGTATTTACCAAACATCAGAATACCGGCCAATGTGAAACCCTCTTTCCCGGTTTCATATTCCGTAGCGTATGCGCCTAACTTTTTTAAGAAATCCATGTCGCTGATACCTATCCAGGGATGGGAGGGTTGCAGACTGGCGAGGGTTTGCCGGTATTGATGCAAGGATTCGATGTCTATATCCCTTTCAAAGTCAAAGCCCGCAAGGATACGCCCGTCCTGTGAATGGCGGTCATGTTCGGCATCCGCAAACATTCGTCTTATCTCCGCATCGGTACAGAGATAATCGCCCTCGTGGTTCCTGCGGTAAGTGTTCCCGAACGGGTTGGCATTGATATACACGGGTCGCAATTCGTAACTGGCACGAGGAATATCACATATCAGGATATACGATTCTTCTATCTTTTCTATTCTTACATCTGATTCACGAGGAAGACAAACGCTTGTTTTTCCTTTATTATGGGCACAATCCCAAAAAATCTTTTTATAACGGACGATGGTTTCCTCCGTTAGTCCGTCGAAGAAAAATCGGTTGTTCTTCTCCACCACACCCAGTACAATCGTACCACCATTTGTATTGGCAAAAGCCGAGTAGCTCTCCCAAAAACTGCCGGGAAATCCTCCGCGTGCCGACTTGAACTCGACTTCCGAAGTCTCGCCTTGGCTGATCAATGCCCTGATTCTTTCATATTTGTCTGTTGTATATTCTGCCATAATCGAGCAATTTTAAGGACGCAACAATTCCCGGCGGCTCACATTCAGTAACTCTGCTATACGTGAGAGGGTGTACAAATCCGGCTGACAGGTATTCGTACACCATTTCGATACAGTCGTTGGGTTTACGCCCAACTGTTCGGCCAACCACACATTCGTTTTCCCGGATTCAGCCAAGGCTGCTTTTATACGGTTTATTTCCTTTCCCATTTACCAACAAATTGTTTTTGAATGCAAAGATAATGGTTTTTATTTATAAATCTTCTTATATATGACAGTTTTATCAAAACAACGGATTGTCTATCACTCATTTGATATTACAAGATTTTCTGCAATGCGTTGCTTTTCTAATCTAAATTTTAGATAGTCTCACGTTTGTTCGCTGGGGTAATTCATCAAAAGGGAGCTTCACGAAATGGTCGGACAACAGCAGAAATAGAGCGACAGCAGGCAAAAAACGCGGAGCAAGTCGTTTCTTGTCGTCTCACTCCGTATTTTTCTCCCTCTTGTCCAATCCGACCGAAGGGAATCACCACTCAATCACCACTTATTCACCACCCGACTACCACCCATTTACCACTCATTTACCACCGTACAACCAAACTAAAAAACAGGATCGTAATCATCCTGTTTTTCTTTCTTGTTACTGTATGCCGTAAATATTGCAGCCTTATTGACTGGCATTTTATCAACTGCCGATAGGAGTTCCGTCTTTTGTACCGTTCAAGCCTGATGGATTGCAGAAAAAGATTTTCTTCATAAGAGAAATATCGCCGCCACAAAAATAGCAAAAAAAGTCATAGAGAACCTTAATAACTGCATTTTTTTGCCCGCAAATAACATAAAAGTGGCAATTTCTTATGCAGACAGACACGCCTTGTTAAGTAAAAGTTGTCATTCAAGACGATAAATAGAGCAAAAATAAGATTTCCCCAAGATGATACTTCTCTTATGAAGAAAAAGTCCCAAAAAGCGATAGAAATACCTATAGAAGATTTAATAAAGAATGCCCACATGAAGACGTTAGAAGCATCCAGAAAATTCTGGAATACATTACTCTATACCTTTTTCGTATGGTTTTGCTTCGTGCAGTTATTCGGCATTGCCGTCTGGTACATGAGCGATGTATCGAAACTTGAAATAAGCGAGACAGCAGCCGAATACATTCGTATCGTCAGGTTCAGCCCGCATCTGTTAGGGTTTGCGTTGCTATGCGCCGTAGCGCTGAAGCTGTTCCGAATGGCAGCAAACCGGCGGGATACATTGTCCGTACTGTCAATCGCCTTTGCCTCCCTGGCGGCGTTGCTGATATTTGCCGACAGAATGACCGGATGCTTCACCTCCGTTTATATAAACGGGGTTGCCGAACAAATGGACGTGATTCAAAGCTGGCTGATTTCCGTTTGCGGAATGCTCTCGGTCGTGATATTCTTTCGTCTTTTCCCCGATACGCAACGAAACTCGAAATGGGCGATTTCCCTCATTTTATGTATCGTGTCGGCATTCGTATTGAGCGCAATCCCATTTACGCCCGCAGAAGTTCTAATCGTATTTCCTCTCGGCTGGCTGGTCTGCCAATCCCGGAAACTGCTCGTCGATTTTACGACGTCCGAATAACCCTTCAAATCTCATATCTCATGAAAACGAACACCTGTTATAGACTCGGAATACTCGCGATGTGTATCATGCCGATTTTGGCAATCGTTGTTCTATTTTTCAGCATCTCTATATTGAATAGCGACCCGGAAATATCCGGAAATGGTTATGGATGGTCGCAACTTTTGTTTCCTGTATTGGGATTGGTCGGCGTGCCCATCGCAGGGCTTGCCCTATATGTTCAGAAAAAAACGTTGGGATGGATTCTTTGCGGTGGATATTCCGTCTTAATGGCAGCCTTTGCTGCCTTGGTTAGCTATGTGGGTTTTAGGGCGCTTGAAGAAATATCCTTGTTGGAAGACGGAGTAATCATATCATGGGTAGATATTCTGGCAGGCACTTTGATATTGGGGGTATTGTGCGCAATAGTCTGGTTGTTTCTCTCCCGTCAGGTACGGTCCGTATTTTCCGGTACTGGGCAGGCCAAACTGTCGGAGGTGATTCCCGCAGTCATTGTAACGGCAATCCTCATAGGTATCGTCGTCTTTCTGCCCAGACTGCTGAATTTCCTGAAAGACTACCATCTGGTTATTATCATATTTACAATCCTCTTCGCTTTAAGATGGGTGATAAATCAGTCCGGTAAATCATAATATTCAACCCTTAAAATTCACGTAACATGAAAATCGACAAAGAAAAAATCGTATTCTGCGAAATGAGAAAACTTCCCGATACCATAAAATACAAGAGAGGCAATATTTTTCTGATCATACTCGGGTATGTTTTCGCCGTGATCGCAGGCGTAAACGGAGTAGAGGGCGTTCACGACATCCTATATAATCTCTTGGGGCACCTCTATATGGGATGGGTCAACCGTATCGTTGCCGTCGTTCAGGTTTTGTGCATTTACTGGCTTTGCCGTTGGGGTTTCTCCTATGCGTGGGGCAAGGAGTATACGCCGGACGAGAACGGAGTCGGTTTTTACGAACACCCGAAATACGATTCGTTTACGCGTGTAAACGGGGTGTGTATCCTGTTCGTATTTTTAATTACCGCCTTCTGCCGCGGAGGTATGCTGACATGGTGACGAACGGGCGCACGACATAGATAAAACAGCCAAACACTGAAAATTATGAAAGAAGCTATCAAGTTTATTCTGAAGGTCATATGGACCATTGTGTTCCCGGTGTTTTTGTTTGTACTCCCGCTGATCGGCATGGTAATTGGTGGCGCCTTGCTGACGCTGCCCGGTACTTTGATAGGCTACATCATGTTTGACGATTTTCCTCCTACATGGTATCTCATAATTTTTATGGTACTGCCGGCCGGTATAGGAATGTTGGCAGGGATAAGTTCGGTCATCGAGTGGCTTAGTTCTACTGATTCTTTCAAGAAAGCTGACAAGAATATCGACAAGGGTACATGGGAAGATTATATGAATCGATGAAATAATATAAATTGATACTACATTATGAAGAGACTGTTATCGATCGCGGTGGTGTCGCTCCTTTTCTGCGTCGACACATTCGCACAGAATCCGACAAGAAAGGTATTATATACTTTCGGGACGAATGAAAGGATAGCCCGGGATGAACATTTTGTCCAGTTTCATGCGTCAGGCTACAAATTTGCGCTGGTGCTGGAAGATACGATCACGCAACGGAATATTTTGGTTTTCAACGGTCAGCGTATTCCATACGGGCTCTTTACGAAAGGAGGTACGCAATATGTTCCGGCCGAGCCAAACGGAAATGACAATAACCGTCTGGGCTATATTGATGTGACAAGCCGAGATGGATACTTTTTCCATTTCAGTATCAAGGGTAGCGATGACAACAAGTATGAATACTGGGTCAATCGCGGCGGCAAGATGGAGGGGCCTTATGAATATGTATGGTTCGATGAAGATGAGCCGAAATCAAAGACATATCATTATGTACTTGCCGACAGGGTCTATGACAATGTCGAAGGCAAGGTAAACCCGTCGAAGGGAATCTTCGAAATGCCTTATTATTACGCTTCTGTAGTGCATAATGAAACTCACGAAAATCATAACACCTATATTTCTGTTAATGGGGCGATAAAGAGATTCCCCGGCTATGGAAAGGTTTATATAAATGGTGATAATTATGTTGTCAAGACGACGAAATATGGCTTGTATTTCAAGGGAGAGAAGGTATGCGACGCAGAACACATTAGTAATGTGGTATTAAACGTTAAGGGAGATTATGCGTATCTACTGGAGTCGGATGCACTACCATTTTCAAGTTCTCATCGTTGTTATGTAGTAAAAAATGGAGTTCAGCTCAATAAGGAAGGTTACAAACATGTCTCTTCTTTATATCTAACCGAAAACGGAGATCTTGCATATTGCTACGACTTCAATAAAATACATCTGCCCGGAATTACCGAAGATACCGCATATAAGCATACAGGTAGATTTATTTATCGGGATGGAGGTCGATATGCTTTTGAATACTCTGATGACAACAACTGCTATGTCAAAACGGACAAGACAGAATTCGGACCATATAACCGGACAGAGTACCTCGTTTATGATGGAGAGCATTATGCATTCAGTTATAATAAAGGCGATAATTGGTATGTCAAGACGGACAAGACGGAATTCGGGCCATATTATCACTATATTACAGATATAAAGATCGCTGAAAATGGCGATTGTTATTATACGGTAAAATCTCAACGATATCGTAACGGGGAAAAGTTGGTAGAGAGTGAAGATAAAAGTCTGGATGTCAATGGGCACAATTTTTATTCCAACTATAGTTACGACTATGTGATAATTGACGGTCAGCGATTCGGGAAAGCAGCGCCATTTGAGTATAGATACGACAAGGAGAAGAATGCGTTCGTTTGGTACAGCATCGAAGGTCGGGAGTTAGCAGTTTATGAATATGCGCTCAATTAGGCGCAGTATCGGAGTCTTGCTTCTGTTTCTGCCCGTATGCTGCATTGCGCAGGGACGGGGCTATTCCGAAATATATGCGGCAGAGTGCCGGGAGGCTCTTTCGTTCTGGATGACGCACAAGTCCGAGTTCGATGCCGCAGCGGAGAAAGCCGGTGTATCCGCCGGCTTTCTCTTCGCAATCGTGGCGCCCGAGGTATCGCAGTACGGAAACCTGATCGACAAGGCGCAGACCTACGCGCTCAAAACATTGTATGTGCAAGCCGGTAAAGATTATGCCGATTTCTCGATCGGCCGGTTCCAGATGAAACCGTCGTTCGTCGAGCAGTTGGAACAAGCGATCGAGGATGCGGATACGTTGCGAATATCGTTTCCAGAGGTGCGAATAACGGACAAGGATGGCCGCAGCGCACGTATCGAGAGGGTCCGAAGGCTGGAACGGTTGGATTGGCAACTGGAATACCTGGCTTTGTTCTGCAGGGTTGTGCAGCACCGGTTCTGTGAAATGAAGTTTGAGTCGGAGCAGGAAAAGCTGCGGTTCTATGCCAATGCCTACAATGCCGGTTTCCTGCTCAACGGCGAGCGATTGCAACAATGCGCTGGGGCTTACTTCCCGCATCTGGCAAAGCAAAAGTTCCGATATGCCGATGTCTCGTTATGGTTCTACAAAAATAATCGGCGTATTGGTCATGCGATGTAGCGAAGCAAGCCGCTCCATTACTTTCCTCCTTCCCAATCAGCATAGCTTCGGCTCGTTCCGAATCCGGATTGCCTCGCGGCTCTCTTTCTCCCTCTTGTCCAATCCGACCGAAGGGAATCACCACTCACCACTCGCTTACCACCCAATTACCACTTACTCACCACCTGACGACCACTCTCCAACCACCCGTTTACCACCGTCCAACCGCTAATTCCATTTGCCCGTCTGTTTTATAAAGGTATCCGTAAATATATAGCCACCTAATAATTGGCTTGTTCAAGTCAAGGAGTACGGTCTTTATCTTCTTTCATGGTAATATACGCATCATAGTATGGCTGTTTCTATTTTTTAACCAAACAGAAACAGTATAAAGACTACGTTGATACTCTCCTTTTCCGTAATGATTGATAGTTGGTGTCCAACGTGGCATACCCTTTATGATTTTTTCCACTTGACTATCCCATTCCTGTATGCCGCAACTTTGTAGGGTTTTAGTCCCCGTAACTTCTCCATAGGAATCAATGCTTATTGAATATACACCTCTGACTTGTTTTTGTCGTTTGTACAATAAATCGGAATTGTGCCTTAATTTGCTGTAAATATAATTCTGCACGGCATGTGGATTGCCATCTTGAAGGCTCGCTTGTTCTTCCCATTCTACAAAGCAATGTTTCAATTCCTCTTCCGCTATGCTGTCAGTTATTATTCTATCTCTATACCGCTGTGGCAAGAATGGAACATACACCGTGTAAAGACATTCTATTCGTTTACCGTTCTTATCCCGGCATGGTAAGCAATGGGGAAGGTCCCGGATAAGCCGAATGACTTCCTTGTCGAAATCTTTGTGGATGCTTGTTAAGATATTGATTCTACGCGGTAATCCTAATGTATCGAGAGAGAACATAGCTACAGAATATCCGGCTTGGTTCTTTCTTAACAGATGTGCCGGGTACTTCATTTGAGAAACAAAATACTCTTCCAAATCATAATTCCATTTTGCCCATTTGGGAGCTTCTATGGTTGACAAGTCTTTAATAGGTTCTCCCGTTATTTTAGCTACACCGAGGTTCCAAATAATTTCCTTGCGCCAAAGGCTGTCTAAATAGGCTTCTTGATTTTTGTATGAGGATTTATCCTCTTGTCCTTTTAAAATAATGGAAGATAGAGGCAAAGTATAAACGAAATAAAAAACAGAGGTGTTTTCATACCATTATTCAATTCTAAATTCTGCATTCTGCTGCCATTGTCCAGCTTTCTGGTGAATTAATAAAATCAACATGTTAATAATACCTTCGCCGTTTTTTCAAGCGGTATGAAGGCTGTTATCCCACCGAATACCGGAAGCAATCGACATGAGATTCACAGGATTTTACAGACATCACCTGCAAGGTGGAGAGAACGGATAACCGTTGTCAAAAAGAATTTCCACCTTATTTCTCTCTCTTGTCAAATCCGGCCCAAGAGAACTGCCACCCAATTACCACTTACTCACCACCTGACGACCACTCTCCAGCCACTCACTTACCACCCGTTTACCACCGAACAATTTCTGCCTCCACTGAAGTGATCCTGGAATATTAGGAGACATCCGGAAATCGCGAAAAAATAACCGGCCCGATAGGCGGAAATCTACCTACCTTCCGAGTCCTCTATGGTGCGAAATATCGGACATGTTTTCTATCCGGTAGCCCGTTTCCTCTTTGATCTGCCGGCACCAATATCTGCCGACACCGGCCAGTTCCGCATAGTATTCATAGTTGGAAACAACGCCGACAGCCTTTTCGATGATGGAACCGGCTCCTTTTACGTTGTAGCGTTGGGCCAGTTCAAGCAAATCACCGCATTCGATGTCGGAGTTCTTGTTGCAGATGGTCATGCTATGGCGGTTCACATATCCCGGGGCGGACGGATCGACGGAAAATGTGAAATCGTATGCCGGGGCGATATGCCACACCCCGTCGTCACCCATCAGGAAACTGAAATTCTTGTTATGGTCGTCCACGTTTCCTCCCAGCACATTCAGGGTGGTCAAGAGGAACAGTTGCTTGAGTTCCGACGGCAGGACGCCTATGCGACAGGCCGTGTCAAAGAGGCATTCATAACTGTCCGCAGCCGGGTTCATGGCCGCCAAGGTCTGTATGTGTATTTTCTTCCCCTCCTGACGGTCGAACCGTTCGGTCAGGAAATGGGCGGTTTTCTCGCCCTTCGCAAGGCGCGACGGCATCATGTTCAGTCCCGCGTCTTTTGCCATGAGATAATAGCTGTATTCAATACGGGTAGTGGGGATGTCCGAATGTTCGTCGAACTTGATAATCATGGGGACATATCCGGGCATCGGGCTTGCCACCTGTCCCGAATAGCATTCATTGGTTTCCGGATTGAAGTTGATGATGGCTTTAGGTCTGCGACCGCCGGCCGATGTCCCCACTTTGAACAGACTTTCGATCATCAGGTCCGGCTGCATTTCAGTCTTGAAATTCCTTGCCTCGTTCAGGGCTGATTGAGCCAGCCTGTAAAGGTCGTCAATCTCGACCTTAAAGGGCCGCTCCATATCCTCGGCTGCCGGAGGCAGAAATTCCAGCGCTCCCATTCCCCTTCTGCCGATGTAGGCCAGACGGTCGAGGGCGGACAGATTTCTCGTACTGATGCTATGGCTCTTGGCCCACTCATTGAATACCCTGTTTCCCCAATGATCCGGCAAGGAATCGGCTATGAAAGAGGGCAGTCCGCCGAAGAGTTTCCCGTCATCGGCATACACGGGCAACCCGTTCTTTACTGCCGTGCTGTGGATGGAGGCCCGCAAGGGCGCAATGTCATACCCGCCGCCAAGGAAATCGCTGTCGAAATAGAAACAGATCCTTTCCGCGTACCTTTCCTTGTATGTAACCAAAGAACCGACTTTCCGGTTCCACAAAAAAACGTCAAGATTCCGTATCATCGCTGTTCCTCCTTACTCTTTTAGGAATGAATTTATTTATCTGTTTCAACGCCATCGGGGGCATGGGCAGTTCGGGTAACAACTCAAACAAACGTTGCTCCATTCCGACCACGCGCAGCAGCGAAATAAAATTATTGAGCGTGATATTCCGGTTCACCCCTTGTTCGAGATGACTGATGGTAGTCAGGCCCACACCCGACCTTTCAGCCATTTCCTTTTGGCTGATCCGTGCGGCAAGACGGTACTCCTTCAGGCGTTGGCAAAGGAGCGTGATGATGTCCTGATTCGTTGTATAAACATCCTTATCCATGTGTCTATATATTGCTATTACTTTGCAAATATAGCAATAAATATCCATATATAACTACCATTGATATAGTTTCTACGAATGGGAAAGGCAATCTTCAGGTGAATCTGACCTTATTCCGGTCCTCATTTCGAGTTCCGTTGGTTCAGCACATCCTTTATCATCTCTTTCACATCCTGACCCACTTGCACGAAATTTTTATACAGGATGCGTTCGCGTTCCTCCCTCGATTTGAACGTGTAGAACTTCGGCAGCGGCACATACGCCGCTTCCTCTTTCTTGATTTCGGCCATGTCGAAATCCGTCTTGCAGAAGAACTTCGTAGTCTTGAACTCCTTTGCCTCCTGAATGTTCATCGAGCCGCCCATGCCGGTTTTCGTCTTCACGAAGTCCCGTGCCGTCTGTCCGCAGAGCCAGCCCGTTGCCATATCCGAGATCTTCGAGGCGGGCACAAGGCTGTCCATGTTCTCGTTCAGGTTGATCGAGGTTTTGTCCCGGTCGATGGTTACGCCCTTCTTCACCTGTACCACTTTGCCGAAGATGTCGTTCGACAGCCATTCCAGCGTCTCTTTCGCACGGGCAGAGCCGCTGATTACGTTACCCACCGTTGTGATGATCTTCTCCATACCTACCTTCCCGTAATCGGCCTCCAACTGTGGCAACTCTTGGAATCCGAGAGTTACCGACACCTTGTTGCTTCGTGCCGTACCAATCAGACGGTCTATCTTGTGAAAGTACAGCGTCGGCAGCTCGTCCACGATGATACTCACGGGGACATTCTTGCCCTGCCCGGTATTCACACGGGTAACGAGACGGTTCAGGATAAGGGCGTTCAATGCACCGATGATGCTTTCCATTTCCGGGTCGTTGGCAATCAGCAGGTAACTCGGATTCTTCGGGTCGCTCACCTTCAGGTCGAAATCGTCCCCGTCGCGGTGGAATATCCAGTAACTCTCCTTGGTCGCCAGACGTGAGGTATAGACGCGCAATGTACCGATCATGCCTTCCAGTTGCTCCATCGCCTTGTTTTTGAACGCTGTCTGGAACGGGCCAAGTAGCGGAGCAACCTCGTTGTCCGTTTCCAGCACCTCGAAAATCGTCTGGTAACTCTCGTTCAGGAACGACAGAATATGAGGCATATCCGAGTATTTCCCCAGCCAGTAGGCCGGCTCCACGATATTTCCGCCCTCACGGTCGCGCACCACGCCCGTCGGTTTCCAGAACTTTGTCTGCGGGTCTTGCCGCTTCTCTGCGTACAGCTTCTTGCCGCCCGCATCGTAGGGTTCACGCTCGTAGTTCACGAAGAAGTAGATACAGGCGGCGAGGAAGTTCACCGCCGACGTCTGGAAGAACTGGTCGCTGCCGCCGCCTCCCTCTTTTTTGCCCTTTTGCAGGCTCTCCAGCAGCGTTTCAGCCGTTTCACTCGCTGCCGCGAGGTTGTTGATGTACTTCGCCTGGATCGGGTTCACCCGCCGGCTGTACTCCACATCCACGAAGTTAATGATGTTTAAGTTTTGCAATAAGAAAACAAAATCGAAACAAGTGAAAACAAAGCAATCAAAAGAAACGTAATATATTGGTATTCAATTATAATTGATTGTACTTTTTGATTCCTTTGACGAAGCATAAATTTCCATAAATTCCTTATATTTGTTGCGTATTTGTTACGTGAAACAAAACAATTATTGTACCTTTGCAGAAGAAAAACAATACGTTGCTTGACGGCAAGGACAATTTTGAATGATTTATGGGAAGACCGAAGAAGACAACCAAGGCGAAAGAGCCTGTGCGCATCCGGGAGCGCAAACTCGCAAACGGCAACAGGAGTCTCTATCTTGACATCTATTCAAAAGGTGTGCGCAAGGTGGAATCGCTTGGCGTGTACCTTGTCCCGGAGAACACACCTCTTGACAAGATACAGAACGAACATGCGAGAAGCGTTGCCGAGAAGATAAAGTCAGAGCGCATCATCGCGCTGCAGAACTACGGCATAGCCAACCTTGACAAGGTGATGAAAGCCTCGATGCCACTTCTTGCGTATCTTGAAAAATATGCCAGCGAGGGGAACGGGCTGACCGAATCGACCATGAAGGGACGTAAGTTCATGCGGCGCAAGGTGGAGGAATACCTACGTTCAACCGGACGGTTCAACATATCCATGCTGGAGGTCGATTTGGATTTCTGCCGTGGCTTCATCAATTTCCTCCGCACAGCGAAGAACAAGCGTCTGAAAAGCGAAGAAAGGACGATAAGCAACTGCACGGGACTACAGACACAGGCCGTGCTTACAGCCGCACTGAACACGGCACTGCGTGACGGCATCATCGAGCGCAACCCCATGACCTTGCTGACCTCCAAGGAACGCTTCCACCAGCAGGAAAGCAAAAGGGTCTATCTCACCATCGATGAATTGAAAAGAATGATGGCCACTCCCTGCGATGACGGGGAACTGAAAAAGGCGTTTCTTTTCGCCTGTTTTACGGGGCTGCGTCTCAGCGACATCCGCACGTTCACATGGAACAAGGTGCTGGCAACACCTAACGATTCCACCCGTTATATAAGGGTCAGGATGCTCAAGACGCAACAGGTCGTCAACGTGCCGCTTTCCAAGGATGCCCTCGGCTATCTCCGCGAGACGGAAGACGGGGACGAGCCTATCTTCCGCCTGTCAAGCGCGGCTTCCGTCATAGAGCAAAGGCTGGCGGAATGGGCTAAGAAAGCCGGAATAGAGAAGCATGTGACCTTTCACGTGAGCCGCCACAGCTACGCGACGATGATGCTGACCATAGGAGTTGACATCTACACGGTGAGCAAACTGCTCGGTCACAAGAACGTGGCGACCACACAGATATACGCAAAGATAATCGACCAGAAGAAGATTGATGCCGTCAACATGATGGACAAGTTTTTCGATAAGGACAGACAGGCATGAAGATAGAGATAAGGACACGCGAGCTGAAGAACGGCAACAGGACAATATACCTTGATTATTATGACAAGGGTAAGAGGTGGTATGAATATCCCAAACTGTACCTTGTCCCCGACACCGCCCCGTATGCAAAGGAGCAGAACAGGAACGCGATGGACAAGGCCGTCGCCATCAGAGCCAGGCGGTTGCTTGGCGAAATGCCGGAAGAGGACGGCAGCCCGTTGAAAGAGGCTGACAAAATTCTTGTGAGCACTTGGATGGATGAATACGCCAAAGCCATGCATGCGAACACAGGGCTTTCCCCTGATTATCTAAAACACTTCGACACCCTTATCCGTATGGTGAACGGCTATCTCGCGTACATCAAAAGCCCGCGTCTCACAATGGACTGCATAGACAGGGATTTCTACAGGGGATTCCTGCATTATATGACCGATGTCTATGAGTGCCAGACTTCCGACGGCGGAACAAGGCGACTGGCCAAATCGACCATGCACCTGTTCCAGTTGAAGATGAATACGATGCTCAACCAGGCGGAAAGGGACGGTGTTATCAAGTGCAACCCATATCACCTGCTTTCAAGGGATGAACGGATAAAGAAGCCGACTGACCAACGTGACTTCCTGACCCGTGAGGAACTGCACAGGCTGATGGAGGTGGAGACACGAAGCACCACAACCAAGATGGCATTCCTGTTCAGCTGTTTCACGGGTCTGCGCTACAGTGACCTGAAACAATTGAAGTGGGGCAACATCGAGCGGTCACAGTCTGGGATGGTGATAAGGATAGAGGCGATGAAAAAGACGGAAAAACCTGTGACTGTCCCTTTGGGCACGAATGCGATGGCATGGCTACCTGAGCGTGGCGACAAGACACTTGACGATTTTGTCTTTGACATCGGCACATGTGGAGGTTGCAACGCTGTCCTGAAAAAGATGGCAAAAAGAGCCGGAATCAACAAACGGGTCTCTTTCCATACCGGGAGGCACAGCTTCGCAACGCTGACCCTCGCCGCCACGAATGACATAGCTACGGTAAGCCGACTGCTTGGGCACACCTCTGTCGCAACGACACAGATTTATGCGGAGGTACTGATGGAAGACAAGATTGCAGCCGTAAACAAGCTGAATAGCATATTTTAATTTGATAAGCCCCTTTTATGAAACGAATCTCCGATAATTTCCTTACGATGCTATTGCCGCTTACGGTAGTAGCCGCAACCGCATTCAGTCTGGTTGCCGCCGTCGCTTTTCGCATGGGAGCGACCACGGCAGGATTTGTGTTTGCCACCCTGTCCATTGTCGGGTGGATCGGACTGTTTGCCGAGTTTTTCCTCTTGTATGACATCATCATAGACAAGTGGCTTTCCAAAGACCGTTCTGTCCTGACCGCCTCATGGTTTGTCATATCGCTGCTGCTTGCCTTTATTCTTACTCCCGACAAACATACGGATTGGAGCACTTGCATAATCATGGTCTCGCTCTTCGCCGTGGTTTTCCTTTTGCCCTGTACCATCGGTATGGCTTATGGCAGACAGATAAAATCATGGATGTTGCAACGGTGGAACAGCCTTGTTCCAAAGAAGCGGCAACACGCGGATGAGCCGATTGAAAGGCAAATCGAGGCCGTGCTTTCAGCGTCCACGCCACCTGCCACGATGAAGCAGGAGGATGAAATCAGGCACTACGACAGCCTTGTTTCAAAGGTGCAGCCGGAACAGATAAGGAGACTGCCCGAATCATTGCAGACCAATGATGCCTTGTTTTTGTTGGTACTGTTCCGTGAGGACGGCTATCTTGATACGGACTTCCGGCCGCTGATGAAAAAAGAGGATGACGAAATCAATCAGACACTCTACGCATATATCGCCAGTGCCCTTTGCGCCGCCCTCAAAATCAGGAAAGGCAAATGGGTCATCTTCGAGAAGTTCTGGCCGCTCAACAATGGCGCACAGCTGGCAAGCAACTTCAAGACCGCCTACAGGGACAACCCATCCGAACACCAGAGGCATATCGCCAAACTGCTGCGCAAGGCCACCCGCCTGCGTCCGAAGCTCGACACCTACGACCTCGAAGAGTTCAAGAAAGTCTAAGCGGTATTATTCACAAAATCCTCTTCCTTGTTCCCGTCACCGTAACCCGATGGCGGGATTTTTTATGCCCGTCCGTGAACTGGCCTGTTTCTTTCCGCACTTATAAGTTACCATGTGCGATTATCCGGGATTATGGAGGGTTTATAGTTCCCTTATGCTTCGTTTTTACTCCGTTTATAGTTGCATTTATAATCCACAAAGTTCTCTGTTTGTGTTATTTATAGTAATTGTTTCGGGATAATTCCGCCATACCTTTGCACTGTCGCCACGACAAAGGCGAAGCAGATTATTCACTAAAATATACGCACATGACAGAGCAAAGAAAACTTTTAAGTACTAAGGAGGCGGCCGAGTATTGCGGCTTCAAGCTCTCCTATTTCCGCAAGCTGATGATGCGCCGGGCTATCCCGATGTACAAACCAACAGGCAAATTGTGCTTCTTCAAGAAGGAGGATCTGGACGCTTTCCTCACGGGTGTCCGTATCTCCTCACAGGAAGAAATCGCGGAGGAAGCCAACCGCTACATCGCAGGACGGAAGTAAACAACCTTTTTATTCACATCAAAAAACAAATGTAGTATGGAACAGAACAGGAACATGGAACAGGGCGGCACAACCGCAGCCGTTCCGGCAGAGAAGAAGAACGAGAACCGTAAACGTGAGGTGAGCGGTAAGGACGCACAAATCATCCGCGCGTTCTTGGAGAGCGTAGGCATCTACGAGGCGGACGCCTTGCGCGTGAGCATCGCCATCGCCGACGGCAAGGTGTCGGCAGACAATATTTCAGCGGATGACCGCCTTGCGCTTAACCGCTATCTTAACAGCAGTACGGACAACGACCGCCTGACGGCAGACAACGTACAGGGACATCGGCTGAACCGTGCATTCGGTTTACTGGAACGTGTGTCGGAGTTCTGCGACAAGCAGCAACTGGTGACAGTAAACAGGGCATTGCTTTCCATCGCGGTAAACGCGGAGGACATCAACCGTGCCGTGTCAAGCCTTGACAAGCGTCCGGCATCCGTACAACCGACACAGGCAAACACCGGAAACAACGGAGCTGGCAAGTAACCGTATGCAAAAGATAGAAAGGCATTTGACCTGCGTTCATACAACCTCTTTTTTCTTCCCTTCTTTCAAGATTGGAACAATTTAGAGTATCGCACGAGCAGCCGTTGCCCTTTTTCATCTGACACACGATTATGGGAAAATGAAGCCGTGCAGGGTACAACAAAAAGATAAATTGGTATTTCCATACCGGTTCCTGCACGGTTTTATTCTTTTCCAAAAGCAAAAATATCACACTTATAAAGACAAAGTTTTATGGACAAGGAAACATACAGATTCATGTACCCGACAGGCATCACATCCCTGTCATTAGTTTTTTCTCAGAAGGCATTGCAATGGCTGTGCGGGACAACGAGGGATGATGACGGCAGGGAAACCGTAAACTTCATATTGTTTGGCGACCTGTTGGCGAGAATGGCACTTACAGCCGGAGAGGGCAAGGGATTCAGAAGACCGCTCACGCTTTCCGCAGGTCAGGCGCAGTATTCCGAAGAACAGCTTTCCACGCTATGGAACATGGGCAGGAAGCGCATACGCAACCTGCTGTCCGCACTCACGGACATGGGGCTTATCGACACTTGCCGTTCAAGGGTGGCATCCGTGATGACCTTCCCGTGCGTCCGTGGGTGGAAAACAGCGGATGGCAGCCACACAGACAATACATTTTTCCATGAACAGAGGGAAGAATAAGAGCCGAATGGCAGACGACAAAACTGCCGAACCGACAATGACAAGGCAAACAACACCCTTCCTGTTGTTCCGCAGTCCGGCGATAAGCGGCATCCGTTCCGTGCAGAAAGTGGCAGACGAACGGGAGGAGTGGCATGGAGCGATAGCGTTGAGTTACGAGATATGCCGAGGTATCACCGCCTTCGGACGGTATTGCCACGACGCTCTCGCAACGCCCCGAAAGGTCGTTGTCCCAGCCGCTCGCAGGCTCGCACCTTCCCCTTTTTTAGATACCGTTTCACTACAATTTCAAGGACACCAGTTATATGAAACAAGAAGATACTTCCAATCAGGAATCCGGGCAGGAAAAGCCCTTTATAAGGCGTGACAAGGTGGTGGTCACCAAGGTCACGGAGCAGGAACTCTCGCAGATTAAAGATACCGCCGGGCAGTGCGGCATGACACGCAGCGACTTCATCCGGGCAAGGGCACTCAACTACCGGCCGAGACAACGGCTTTCCGTTACGGAGGTGGACGGTCTGCGGCAGCTTGCGGCTTGCAGGACGGACATGGTGAACTTCGCCAACGCCCTGCACGGACTGAACGATGACGAGAAGGTGCGCCTTTTCCGCCATCAGCCCACCATGCTCGAATGGTACGAGAAAGTGGCGCGGGTGACAGACCATGTTACCGATTTCCTGCAGTCCGCGCAGAAAGCGAACAACTACCCGGCAGGGACAACGGACAAAGAGACTGAGGAGGATGCCGTATGATAGCCAAGGCAAAATCCATCAGCCACGGCATCAGGGCGATGCTGTACGTGTCGGGTGAATCAAGGAACAAGAAACACCCCGAAAAGATAACGCGCATCTGTGACAACTTCATGCCGCAGGGCATGGACGCTTCGGGCATCTGGACGGAAATGGAGTTCGTCACTATGGACCGCCCGGACATCAAGAACAACGTCATACGCCTGGAGATAAGCCCGGCAATCGAACACACCGGGGATTTTACTATCGAGGACTGGCAGAAGCTGTGGCGCGACTTCGCGGCGGCTTATGACGACCAGACGATACTTGACAAGGACGGCAAGGTCATTTCCGTACCGACCAACATATCGGGCAGCAAGTCCAGCGTGTGGCTGCACAGGGAATCCGACAGCGGCATACCTCACCTCCATGCCGTCGTTTGCCGGATAGACGAAAACGGGAACATCAACAACGACCACGCCATACACATCCGCGCACATCGGGCGGCGGAACAGGTTGCCCGGCAAAGGGGATGGATAACTGCCAAACACATACATGAAAGCCGTATTCCGCAAGTCAGTGAGGACTGTATGGAGGCTTTGCGTGAACTGGACGAATGGTCTTGGGAGGGCTATGCGGAGAAACTTGCCGCCAAAGGTTATGAACTGCATCTGCGCAAGGACAAGAAAGACGTGATACGCGGTTATGTGCTTCACAAAGGCAGTTCAAGGTTCAAGGGTTCGGAACTTGGAAAGGGGCGCAACCTCACCGCATCCCGTATCGAGCAGACTTGGGAGAAACTGCATCCCGAACAGACCAAACAGGAAAGTCCGACACCGAAACAGCCTGTTATAACGGCACCGAAGCCGTCTGTTCATAATGAAGCCGAGCAAAAGCCACAGACCGATGCAGGACGGAATAATCCGGTTTATGAGTATTACACGGAGTGGCAGCCCGACCGCCTGCGCACTGAGTTCGAGCATGAAGGAAAGAACTACGACCGCTATATCCCCGAAAAGGTGCTTGACTGCCTGAATGACGAGTTCGACCACCGGGAGCTGGCCAACTGGCAGGCTTTGCAGAATCTGGCGATTGCCTTTTTTACGCTTGTCGCTTCTCCTTACGGGGAGGTTTCCGGCGGTGGCGGAGGCGGCTCACAGTCCGACCTCAAATGGGGTCGCGACCCGGAAGAGGACGAGATAGAGTTTGCCCGTCGTTGTGCGCGTGAGGCTTCGCACAGGCTTGGCAGACAAATGAAATCAGGAATGAAACGTAAATGACAAACCTAAAAGACATCAGTGACAATGAGACAACCCGATACGTCCGCTCTACGGGAGCGGCTTAACAATTATACACCCGGACAGGAACTGAACGAGGACAAGCAGGAACTTGAAGGACTGCTACTGAAAGTGAACTGCCAGATTACCGAATTGCGCAATCTGCTCAAGGAAATCAATGCGGTAAAGGAAGAACTGGAAAAGGTAAACCAATACTCTGTCAGCCACATCAAGGCGGAAGAAGCACGGCGGCAAAGACTTGAACAACGGAACGATGCGCTTGCCAACGAGTTCCACAGTCTCAAGCCGGAGATTGCGGATGCGCATAAAAACTTGGAAAACCTTATCACGAAACTTGAAGCCTTCTCAGGAACAATGATAAATCTCCATGACCTGCTTAAGACTTCATTCCCGATTAGATTTTCAGAAAATGACATACAGGCATTGCGGGAAGAAATCAATGGCATTGCCGGCAATGCCGTGTCGAAAATCCGCAAGGAGCGTGAGAGGGTGGAAGATGAAATCCGCAGGAACGGCAGCCGCGTCTCAATACCTCAAGCGACATTCTGGTGCATGGTTATGTTGTTGTTGCTGCTTGCCATGTTTTTTGCCCTTGTATTGTTTGCCAACGTGAAACTGCTTCACTCCGGAATACTGGCAGAACTGACTGTCATTTATTCAATTCTGATTGCTATAACCCTCACGGTAAGTACACTTATCTTTTATAAACAGAAACATTAAAAACAAATCAGATTATGGCAACAGTAAAAGTAAAATTCCGTCCGTCAACGGTCAAAGACCGTCTGGGCACCATTGTATACCTGGTGACACATCACCGGGTGGCGAGGCAAATCACCACGGAGTACAAAATCTATCCTCACGAATGGGATAAACGGAAGTCAACCGTGGTGGCGACCGTTGAGAATAGGTTGCGTATAATAACGCAAAGAATATGCTGGGATAAGGAACGGTTAAATGAGATTGTTGGGAAATTTGAAAAAAGTGGCAAAGGGTATTCCTCCGATGATGTGGTTTCAGAGTTCCGGAGAACCGGTAACGACAATAGTTTTTTCTGTTTCATGGAAAATGTCATAGTCAGGTTAAGACAACTGAAGCATACCGGTACTGCCAATAATTACCGTGCCGCACTGGGTAGTTTCAAGCGGTTCCGCAACCACGAGGATATTCCAATCGGGGCGATAGACCACATCGTCATGGAAGACTATCAGGCATACCTGCATACGATCAGACTGGCACCCAACTCCGTCTCCTTTTACATGCGTATTCTCCGGGCTGTCTATAACCGTGCCGTCGAACAAGACCTGACCAAAGACCGCCGACCTTTCCGCACGGTATTTACCGGTGTGGAGAAAACCGCCAAGCGTGCCATCTCCATCCGTGACATCAGACGAATCCGGGAACTCGACCTTTCGCGCAAGCCGCATCTTGAGTTTGCCCGTGACATATTCCTTTTTCTTTTCCTTTGCAGGGGAATGTCATTTATAGATGCTGTTTTTCTGAAAAAGACAGACATTCAAAACGGTGTGCTAACTTACCGCCGCCACAAGACGGGGCAACTTCTTCGCGTCAAAATCATAAGCCAAATCCGAGAACTGATAGAACGTCTCTCTAACGAGGATTCCCCGTATTTACTTTCAGTCATAGGCAATCCGAGAAAGGAAGAACGCAAGCAGTATGAATCATCGTTGCGCCGCGTAAACAACGCCCTAAAAGTCATAGCGGAAATGGTAAAATTGCCTGTCGCACTTACGACATACGTCACCCGCCATACATGGGCAACCATTGCCAAATCGAAAAATATTCCGGTGAATGTCATATCCGATGCGCTCGGGCACGATTCAGTGGTCACCACGCAGATATATCTCGCCTCAATAGACTCGTCCATCATTGATGATGCCAATGAATTGGTGGTTAGTGGATTGTGTTAGTCGATTGCAACAGATTTACATGTTAAACAAAAACATCCGTCTCTTTTGAAGAAACGGATTCACGACACAAAAGTACATAAAAATATTGAATAGTAAACCTTTGGAATAGAATTATTTTCACTTCAATCCTCAAAAAATCATTTTGTCGGGCAAATGGAAGCAAGCATATCGATTATAATGTTGATTATCAGGAACCCCAAAAAACATCCGTTTCTTCAAAAGAAACGGATATGAAGACATTTAGTTTAAAAGATTAACATGTGGAACTATATATTACTTATTATCGGAGTACCTATAGCGTTATTTATAGCCTATAGAATATTTTGGACGCTTTCAATTGGCGGAAGAGCGATTGCTATTGGTTTAGCATTTGGTGGGTTATTCTACTATATGGAGTTAGGATTTTGGATTGGGGCTGTTATAGGAGTAATTATTGGCTTGCTATTACCAATACTATTTGATTTATTGGGATTTGATTATGAATTTCTTGAAAAGAAAACCAAATGCCCCAATTGCGGCTCCACACGCTTCCGAAATGCAGTTGAAAGTACCGGTAATGGTGATTATGATACTCATTGTTATTGTAAAAACTGTGGATATAAACTATATTAAAATTAGCATAGATGGAATGGATATTATACATTGTCGGTGGACTTTTCCTGATTGGTCTCCTTTCAGCAATAGGTTTCTTCACCGAACTTTTCACAATGATATTTATAGCACTCTTCGCAGGTGTTATTTCTGGTAGCATTTCGGCATTATTCGGTTGGGGATTCTCCGGGGGATTTGGTGTTGGAGTAATAATAGGTCTGATTCTTTATGGTGTATATTGTATAATGCGTATGTGTAGCGATGACTACACCATAACTGTATTTACCGATGGAAGACAAGAGAAAGAGTATGAAAGTCTTAAGGGTATAATCGGTATAATCGTAATGATTGTATGCGGAATACTTTGGGCAGTAAATTACTTCGATTAATAGCGAAAAAGTGACAATAAAAAAAATCATTAGTGTTAGTGTGAGCAAATTCATTGGTGTCAGGCCAAACAAGATAAAAGAAATGAAAATAGCTACTATAATAGATTGGATTTTAACAGAGAAATGCAATCTGAATTGTTATTATTGTCTTCAAAATGCAGATACCAGAATGGCAAAATGCACGCCTGTAGATTATCGTTTTGCACAAAAGGCGGAATTCCCGATGCTATTTCATCTGACAGGCGGAGAACCTTTTCTTGTCCCCAATCTTATTAATCTGATTAATGAACTGCAAGCAATGGGACATTATGTAAGTATGAATACGAATCTTACTCATAGTACACGTGACTTTTCCAAGCTTGTGGGCAAGGAGCATTTTCTGTTTATCAATTCAAGCTACCATTATATATATAGAAAGGGACTCATCAATCCGTTTATCCGGAACTATATGTATTTGCGTGAGGCTGGTATATTTACCTATGCAACGATAGTAATGCTTTCTGATTTGTTCGATGATTTGTTGTCTGTAGCTGACAAACTAATATCAAATGGAGTGTGCGTGCTACCCAAATTAATGAGAGGTCGTGAAAATGGTAAACAATATCCACAAGACTATGATAACACGCAGCTCGAAAGGATGTCAGCTCTACTTGACAAATCCAAAGCCAATCTTTCCTCTGAGGATAAATCCCATTTGGATCAGGCTTGCCTATATAATGTGAGTATTGATGATTGGCAGATGGGGTCACATAGTATCGGGACACGGTGTTTTGACGGACAGCATTATATACGCATAACGGAAACCGGCGATGTTATATATTGCAACGGGCTGTCAATGGGGAATGTGTATTATGAGAATTTCCAGTTCCAATTTTGTGACACAAAAAGGGACTGTCCATATAAAACAGGAAACTATTTATGTAAAAAGAATTATTAGTATGAGGATTGTCAATATTCATTATAATACAAGGAACAACATAAATAAGTATTATTTAACCCAACATGTGGAGTGGCATTGCGAGGGAAATGACTTGGTGCTGTATAACACTCTGTTTGACTCCATAGTTATAGCAAAGCCACAAAGTATCGAGGGTGGAATCTCGTTTGTCAAGGCTCTGGAAAATGGCTGTGATGATATTATTTCTCTGATAAAAAGTTATTTCGCCCAATCGCCGAAAGCTGTTTATTCACTGTTGGTAAATAAAAAGATAATAGAATGATACCTAAATACAAATACATTGAACCTTTCAAGATATCCGATGAAGTGGGAACTTTTATCGGGACATATATCTTCTCAAACAAAGATTACTCATTTCTGCTGAATGCAGAGATTGGGTGCTCTATTGTGCTGGACTCCGCACTCACAAATGAAATACGGAATCACAATATTTCAGAAGCTTTGGCAATGAGGTTAATCCAACGTGGTCTCATATCCAACAAGGATAGTATGCCACCGGTGGTTGAAGAGATTGAACAACCCACTTTCTTTATTTTCGACCTTACACAGGCATGCAATTTCAGGTGTGTATATTGCTTCCGTCATCTTGAAGACAAGGTGACAACCATTACTGACGACAACTTGGACGCGATAACTACCTATATCATCGATTACTGCAAAAAATATCAGATTAAGGATTTCTGTATCCAGCCATGGGGAGGAGAACCTCTTATAGCTTTTGAAAAAATCAAAAGAATGGATGATGCTTTCAAGACAGCCGATTTGCATCCATTGATTTCCATTGAGACCAATGCAAGTCTGATTACTGAAGAATTGGCAAAAGAAGCTTCTGAACGCAACATAAGGTTGGGAATAAGTATAGACGGATTTCCTGATATTCAAAACATGCACCGTCCTCTTATGAGTGGTGCGCCCTCTTTCGAAAAGATGAAACGAGGCGTTGAGATTATTTCAAAATTCGACAATCTCAAGCAATTCGGAGTGGTTTGCGTTCTTACAAGCCGCAGTTTCCCTTTTTTAGGTGATATTATTGAGTTCTTTGGAACAGAATTGCAAGTCAAGTGCTTCAAACTGAACTTGATAAAAGACAACCCTGTAATGAAAGATGCCCAATTGTGTCTAAGCGATGAACAAATCACGGAAGCTCAGAATATATTGATAGACAAACTGATTGACCTGAACCGGCGAGGCTATGAGATTACTGAATTGAATGTTCAGGAAAAGTTAATGAATCTTTTGGTCAGAAGTAAATCCAACATCTGTACCTCTCGTGGTTGTATGGGTGGTACTAAGATGATTGCATTTGACCAAGACGGACGCATATATCCTTGTGATGTCACAGATTACAAGGAAGAATCAATAGGTGATGTTCATGTGGGAGGAGATCTTATTGAATTGGTTCGGACTGCAAAAAAACAAAAAAGAGATTTCTTTGCGAAGAAATATAGTAAGGATTGTGGCCAATGTCCCTTCTGGTTCTTTTGTAAAGGCGGCTGCACGACTGCCATCAAGTACAAAATTGGAAAAGTTGAAGGGGTTGACCATCAAGAGTGTTTAGCCAATCTTTCATTGTACCCACGACTTATAGACATCATATTGACGAATCCGAAGGCTGTTTGTGGTTTGACACGCCATCGGGTAAAAATTGTAGAAGAATGAAAACATTATATTGTGCAATAGGATATTTGTGTAATGAACGTTGCCGATTCTGTCCTTGCTCTGAGGAATCGGCAGATGTTCCGTCACTGACATTTGAGGAGATTTGCACTGCAATCCGCCGTGCAATAGAGGAAAGAGGTGTGAAAAACATCCTGCTATCCGGTGGAGAGCCTACCATTCATCCCGATTTTTTCAGAATATTGGAATTCATCAAAAGCTACGACGTAAATATCAGTCTGCTTACCAATGCTCTGAAACTTGCTGATATCAACTTCGCTGAACGGATGTTTTCAATAATTGATGGTGAAAAGCTTGATGTTACCGTGGCTTTTCATAGTCACATCCCGGAAAAGCATGATTTTTTGACTCAGCATAAAGGAAGCTTCGAAAAGAGTATGAAGGGTGTAGAAAACATGTTGAAGTACAACGTGAGGCTGTCCATCAAGAACAACATCGTCAACTACACATATCAGGATCTTCCTGAATACGTCAAGTGGGCAACATCCCATTTCAATGACAATGTGACCTTGTTATTCTGTAACATTGACATCAATGGAACAGCCGCAAACAACAAGGGTAATGTCGCAGTAGAATTCCGAAAATCAATGCCGTATTTACAACAAGCACTGGATATTATTATAGACCAACGAAAAGTCGGTCATAAACGAAATGTAAAGGTTCTTACCACTCCTTTATGCCTCATGGACCCATATTATTGGGGATTTGTCGAAAATGCCACACAGACTGATATAGAGGCATATAAAGTTCCAAACAGCAATTTGCTTTGGAACGTAAGTAGTGATAGCGGACCATTGTTCAAAGCTTGTGCCGATTGTGAGCTGAAACAATATTGCCCAGGCACATGGAATAGCTTTAAAAAGAATTATGATGAATCTATCTTAAAAAGCATTGTTTCTGAAACTACGTGACGAACAGTGCAATATGTTTAATTTATAAATTTATCAACAATGAAGACTGTAAAAGTTTTTTCAGAGAAGTTAGGTGCTGAAGTCAGCATCCAGCTCGAAGGTAATGCAGCAAGCATTACTGAGATGTATGATTCTTCAAAAGAATCTAACGAATGTGCTCTTGCTTCAAAGTTCGAGAACCGTGCATGGGAATCATGGATGAACAACGGTTGGAATAACTGGGGAGCTATCTGCAACTAATCTCAAAACCGGCAATAGAGGTAAAAGTCTTCATCGGCTTTTATCTCTGTTGCTATTTATTACAGTACTTCAATCCGTGTTCAATTACATCCGCAAAACTTCGTTAATAATGAATTGTAGAAGATTATCAAGATTCAGCCATATATGCATAAAGAATGGTCATACTATGATATATCATTCTTTAAAAATGGTGTCTGAAGACATCACAGGAGCGACATATGATGAAATGGCAAACTCTCTGACCGAGATAGATCCATCTATGGAACAGATTCTGAAAGATAAAGGCTTTATAGTCGAAAATGATGATGCGGATGATAAGACATTGAATGATTGCCGAAAAGAAATTTTAGAGCCTTATATCTCAACCGCATATTTTTTCCTGACAAAAAACTGTAATCTTGCATGCCGATATTGTTTTGAAAGACAGTCAGAGACAAAAAACTCCTCGGAAGGAGTCATGTCTTTTGATGTCTTTAATAGAGGACTTGATTTTTTTCAAAGACTTATCAACCTTGACAAAGACCGTTTCAACGAGAGAAAGACGATAATCTTTTATGGTGGAGAGCCTTTCCATAATAAAAAACTTCTTTTTTCGGCAATAAGCAAAATCCAAGATAGGATAAAAAAAGGAGACCTTCCTGCCAGGACGAAAATGTTAGTGGTGACCAACGGGACGTTGATGAATGATGAAGACATCCTATTCATTAAGAAGAATGGAGTTACCGTTACATTCTCTTTGGATGGCGACAGACAAGCATCTGCCAACAGAGTGTATTCTGATGGCAAAACTTTAGCATGGGACAAAGCGACGGAAACCTTCAAGAAATGTGTTAAAGCAGGAATAGACCTAAACATAGCATGTACTCTATCACCGGAAACCATTGCCCGCCAAAAAGATGTACTGGACTATTTTATCAATATCGGTGCTACCAATATCGGTTTCAATGTCATTTTGGATAACGACATCATTCAATTGAATACTGATTATGATGACAAGGCAGCGGATTTTGTAACAACAGCATATAAAACATTGTCGGACAACAACATTACAGAAAACCGCACAAGGCGCAGACTGGATGTGTTCAAGCATAAGCATCCTTGTCTATTTGACTGTAATGCCGCAGGAGGACGACAAATCGCTATTGCACCAAATGGTGATGTGGGTATTTGCCATGAACATATAATGGACAAGAAGCACTTCATTACGACAATAGATGATATGCAATTTGATCCTACACAATCCGCCGAATACAAAATGTGGAACAGACGCTCCCCGTTGTATATTGACAGTTGCTTGAATTGTATCGCCTTGGGAGTGTGCGGAGGCGGATGTGTAATCAATTCAGAAAGGAAACATAACTCAATATTTATTCCTGACCAGCGATTCTGTAAGCAGACAATATCAATACTAAAGAACATTTTGTTATGAAAACATTATTTGTATCTCCTTCCTATGTCTGCAATGAGAAATGCGTTTTTTGTCCTTGCTATAAGGAAGCTAAACGCTATACTCCCATTCCTGCAAGCCTGTTGAAATCTTGCATCAAAGAGGCTTTGCAAAAGAACAAGATTGAAATGGTGCTAATTTCTGGAGGAGAGCCTACGCTGTACAAAGAGTTGCCTGAAATGATGAACTATATACGCGAAGCGGGACTCAAAATCGGAATTTTAAGCAATTCACTAAGATTTGCAGATGGGATTTTCTTCAATTCTTTCATCAATACCGTGGGGGTTGATTTTGAACTGACAACAGCATTTCACAGCCATGTCGCAGAAGAACACGATGCAATTACAGGAATAAAAAGGAGTTTTGAGAAATCATTAGAAGGAATAAACAATCTTATCCAAGCCGGTGTCCATGTGACGATAAAACATGTCATCAACGGCCTTTCGTACAAGGCATTGCCTGAATTCGCACAATGGGTTTACCGGACATTTCCTGATTCTGTTTCTTGGGTAATCTGTAATATGGACTTGTGTGGAGAAGCCCTTGACAACAATTCCTTAACCGCTGTTTCTTTTGATGAATCAAAAGCGTATTTGGAAAAGACATTGGACATTGTCGTTGAAAATCACAATAAAGGAAGACACCGGAATGTATCTGTATTCAACACTCCTCTCTGCTGTATTGACCCTTACTACTGGAAGTTTCTCCAGAAGTACGAGAGCGAGGAGTCTATGTCTGCCCTGTTGCTGCCATCGGCGGATATGGATGTAACTCCATCTGTGAAATATGATTTGAGAGGCGATGGCGGAGCGAATTTCACTCCATGCAAAGCATGCTTGGTCAAATCAATATGTCCTGGGACGTGGCGGCAGACAGCAGAGTATTTCGGCGATAAAATATTTAAACCCATCAAATGATAAAATCATGTTCAGTAAAGATATAAAGACATATTTCAAACGATTAGTAGAGACACCTTCACCTTCCGGCTTTGAGACAAGATGCCAAAGTATCTTTAAAAAATATGCTTCAGAGTATGCTGAGCATGTATATGAAGATAAATTTGGGAATGTCATTGCACACAAATCTAATAGCGACAAGCCAAAGCTTATGATTTCGGCTCATATTGACGAAATTGGCTTCATGGTTAAGCATATAGACGATGAGGGCTTTTTATATCTCGTTCCGATTGGTGGAGTTGACACCATGCTTCTCCCCGGATCTCGCTTGGCTGTCCACCATAATGAAAACTCATTTTTAGGGATTGTCGGCAGGAAGCCTATACATCTACTGAATGAGAATGAACGGCAGAAGGTAATTTTCGAGGAACTTTGGCTGGACTGTGGTTTTACGAGCATGAAACATGCCCAACTGTCAGTATCCGTAGGAGATCCTGTTACATTTACGACAGAACCTATTTACATGAGTGACAATTATATGGTGTCCCGTTCAGCAGACAATAAGGTTGGTTGTGCTATTATGATGGAAGTGATGAAAAGGCTGAAAGACCTAAGCACGAACTATGATATATATTATGTCTCAACCCGTCAGGAAGAAATCGGTTTGCGCGGAAGCATTACGGCAGCGGCAAGCATTAAACCGGATTATGCTATTGTGATAGATGCCACCCATGCTACTGATTATCCTTCGGTAAAAACCACCCTCTATGGAGAAATAGCATTGGGGAAAGGTGCCTCAGTAAGTATAAGTCCGGATACTGACGAGGGATTCAGGACTGAATTCATTCACAATATCCAAAAGGGAACATATCCATACCAATTGGAAGTACATCCGAATGCAAGTGGCACAGAATCACGCGCTATACAATTACAGCAAGGCGGAATAAAGACGTTGAATATATCATACCCTGTCAGATATATGCATTCCGCATCGGAAATCGTATCATCCGATGATGTAAAAAGTGTCATCGAAATACTTTGCAGCTTCCTTAGGTCGTGAAAATCAGTATTATAATCCCCGTGTACAATGCCGGGAAATTTATTGGGAAATGTTTGGATTCTATTGTAAGTCAGACATTCTCCGAATTTGAGGTAATATGCATTGATGACGGTTCAACTGATGAAAGCAGTTCAATTCTATCCGAATATGCTTCGCAATATAAAAATATTACGGTCATTCGCCAAAAGAATATGGGACAAGGACCGACGCGCAATTTAGGGGTTAGTTTGGCTGTCGGAAAATACATCAAATTCGTTGATGCTGATGATTATCTGCATCCTGACGCTTTACAGATATTATATGAAACAGCAGAAAAGACGAAGTCCGATATTATAGTCTGCAAAGCATTTTGCGTAAATGAAACAGCCGATAATGTTTCTGCTTTGAAGATGTGGAATAATTTGATTGGCAACTATTCAAAAAAGGATCTTTTGAATATTGATTTTTTCAATAATGCATGCAGCCCTGTTTTATGGGATAAACTGATAAATGCTGACATTGCGAAAATCTGTCTATCTCCTGCATTGAAAAGAGGTCAGGATTTTGTAACCTTGATAAAATATTTCACATTAAGTAATAATGTTTTTTTTATTGAAGACAGATTATATTATTATAGGCATCATGTCTCATCTGTGATGGCGACACCGGAGTCAAGAGAAACAATTATGTCGGATTTTACTACTGAGCAGTTGGCGATAAAGGTAATGCGAGATTATTTTCAAAACACTAATGCCTATTCATTTTATTGTAAAAGAATTCAACGAGAATGGACTAATAGAATAAATATCAATAACGAGTTGTTGCAGAATGATGACATAACTCTAATTGAAAGTTTTATTCACAAAATAACGAAGGAAGTTTTGGAATGAGAATAATATTCTTTTGGATGCTTCATTATAAAAGTATGAATTAGCAACATATATTAAGGCTACATAATATGCTGACATTAGAGGAACCGCTTATAGAAACAGACCCGGATTTAACCTTAGCTGCAACAATGGTTATCGGCTTTGATGATAATGTGAATTTGGCATTAGAGTATAGAGTTACGGATTGTAATATTCCATTGGAAACCCGTATAAAGTATGTATCTGTTGACAAGGAAAATGCATATGTTTTGGCTAAAAAAGTAAACACTACCTTAACAAAACTTCCAAGTTATATTTGCCGAAGATTTGGGAAACGGCCTTTATGCGAAACAGCCCCTTCTGAAGCTCGTGCTTTGTTCGGAAAAATACTGGATTTCTACAATTATCATGGCATAAGATATCAATTAACGAAAAAAAAAGTCTATCATTCAAAGCCATAAACGCCTGGAGAACTCCTAAGGGCTGCCGTTTTGTATATATTTTCTCTGGTTGTTTCTACAAGATAATTTTATTGGTGAGCTCGGTTGCTGTGACGTCTCGCATAAGAGTGAACCCAAACCACTTTTTGCCCAAATCTTTAATTGATGCCCCTATGTGGTACACTTCATCATCAATGAGCAGAAATCGGTCATGCGCCTTGTTGAAATGTTTTATCTCGATAAATGAGTATTGGGCATTGTGACGGTCAACATCCAGTTGGAACTGGTTACTGATACGCTGCGTGTAGATTGTGGCAGATACCCCTTCTCCCCTTTTATCAAGCAAAGTAAGCACTGTGTCATCTACATAGTTATCTATCAGAACAATTGACTGTTTAGCTTTCCGTATCAAATCTGAAACGAAACAGTATGCGTCAAATACTTGCCCATCATAGAATATGCCCTGCATTGGAGGGACATTGGCATCCAAACGCTTGAAAACCTCGTCGATACGTTTGTCGGTCACTTCCTGATGCTGTTTCATTTCCAGTTGGTGATACTCTATAGTCTCAAGCCTTTGGAATAATTGGGCATTGGTCGCAATAAAGCGGCGCATGGAAACAAAAGCATCCATAATCTTGATGCTGACAGCTATGGCCGTTTGGCTGTGAAGTACCGTTGAAAGCATGGATATGCCTTGTTCTGTAAAGACGTAGGGCGTGACTTTGGAAAACTTTAACGCTTTGAGGTGGTCGCAATTTGCGACCACCTCATCTGTTTCTTCTTTCGTCAGTTGGAAGCGGAAGCGTTCAGGAAATCGCTCAATGTTACGGCGGACTTGCTCATTAAGACGTTTGGTCTCAACACCATATAGAACAGCCAAATCGCGGTCAATCATTACTTGCATCCCTCTTATATTCAAAATAAGTCGGGCAATCTCTTCCTGCCTGAATGGTTGTTGTCCCGCTGTCATCGGCAACCGGTCGCAATTTGCGACCACCTTGCTTGCTTTACCCTCTATTTTCTCCTTTTCTTTTGTCATATTCCTGCTTTATTGCCCGTTTTCGTCTGGATCTTTGATAATCTCGATACCCAATGCGTTTTCTATCTTACATATAGTTTCCAACGACATATTCTTATGTCCTTTCAGCACCTTGGAAACATATTGCTGAGTGCAATTCATTCTCTCTGCAAGCATCCGTTGCGTCATGCCAAGTTTAGACATCCCTTCAGACATGATTACGGCTATCCATTGCGAGTATTGCGCCCAATTCCTTTTATCATACCCGGCTTTGGCCATTTGAGGTGCGGTTTCCAAAGCCTTGCGTGACATCTTATTTATCCTGTTTCCATTCATTGAAATAATTGCATCGTCATATTCGGATGCAAAGATAACACAAATATCTTGAAACACACAACTCTCGGGTTGTGCCTCCGTAAAAACAGCGCAATACCAAACCTAAATCGAAGATTTTGGGAAGCGGGTACTTATCGCCTTACCCTTTTGTATGGTAATAAGTTTTCGGGTCGTTAATTCCTATGTCCTACCATAAGAACAACATTTCTCCATTTGTTTGTTGCGAATTTGTTGCGTATAGATTATTTGTCTATTTATTATTGTTGATTATCAATGTATTAAGATTTTTACAAAATCAATCATGTTAAACTTGCACCCTTTGGGTACTTTACCCAGCTTCTCGTTTTTCTTGTAGTGGTAATACAGCTTCGTGGCAAGCGTCGGGAATTTGTAATCATAAACTACCATAGCAAATCCCTTGGCCGAATGTTGCCGGATGAAAGGCTCTATAATCGACATGGTCTTCCCGCTGCCCGGAGTTCCGACTACCCATGTGCCTCTAAAACAGTTACTTATCGAAATCCAACCCTTGCGAAACCTACCCTTGTAATAGTATCGCATAGGGATATTTACGCTGTATTCGTTTTCAATTTTCTCTTCGCATTGTTCAAAACTTTCATTTTCAAAGTTGAACCGGTCTTTCATCAGTCCCTCCTTGATGAACTTCGAGATATTGTCCAGCGCAATATGTACCAGTACCACGCCCACGACGGAAGCTATCATATAGAGAATGATATTCAGCGGCAGCGTGTAGAGCCGTATCTCCATCGGACGGTTGAACAACCATACGGACAATACGAGCAGTAGCAGTCCGCCCGTCAGCGGGTACACCACCTGTCTGCGTGCGTCGAACTCCAGATGCTTTTTATTCCGCGTACCTATGCAGGTGATGCAGATGAGCAACACCGTCGCAATCTTGCTGTACACCAGATGACCGTCGTTGTAGATCATCCACCGCTTGATACGCCCGTGGATGTCGCATAGTATCCCGCCCCAGTGGTCGAGCATGGCAGGATCGATGGCATACTCGAAAAACTCCAACAGCACGGAGACATACACCACCGCGCGGAATATCTTGTAGAACCCTTGTAACTCCTTGCTTTCTTCCATGAATCAATCCATTGTTAGTTCCTGTTTCCGGCGATACCAGTGATTGCCTACCCGGATAACGTCCATGCCGAACCATACGCCGTTCTCGTTCAACTTGGTTTTTATCTTTTCAAGGGTCACCGGGCCGACACCCCAGATTTCTATGAGGTACAACTCATCAAGAAGAACCAGATCCCCGATATACAATATCCCGTGAGCTTCAAGCTGGCTTCGGACGGACGGCGTAATCCCCAGACTGAAAACCGGCTCCGAGAGGTAATGCACCTCTTCTGCCTGCATATTGTTCAGGGCTATCTCAAGCCCCTCTCTGATTTTTTTGAGGGAGTCGATGTATTTCCCCATATCTCGGATGGTTTGTTCGTTGCATGATATTTCGTCGCGCAGCCGGGTGGATTTCTGTACGAGTTCGGCATTGCCCCGCTTCAGTTCACCGTTGATGTCTCTCATCGACCGATTGTCCGCTTCCAGCTCATTCCGTTGGTACTCCAATTCTTCGACAAGCTCCTGTAGTCTGGCTGCATGATCTTTCAGGATGGATTCTTTTCCGTGATCGGCGGACATTTCCTCGAAAAGGTAACCGAACCGTTTAACCAGAAAATCAATATCTTCTTTATCCGAAGCGACGGAATCAGCGATCCTTTCTATTTTCCGTCGGCAGGATTTACCTCTCGCACATTTGTACATCAGGGCAAGTGCCGTTATCATCAGCACCAACCCGACAAGCATAATTATGTCTATCGTTTCCATATAAGTTTATCATTTCATTCATTCAGGGTTATAATCGGACGCACCTTGTGCGCCTGTATTTTAGGGGTCTCCTGCATGGCTCCGCTTCCCAACGAGTACAGCCATGCCTTTGCCGTCTGCTGCCCTTCTACCTCGGTGGATGTCCAGTACCAGCAGTCATCGGCTTCATCCGGCAACGGCTGTCCGCCGCACCGTTCAATCACGGGATTGACCACTTCGCGTAGGGCATACAGCAGGCGCATCTGCGCCACCGAAGGCACATAGGCGCTCTGTCCGTACCGCCACAGGTCGAAGACCGCTTCCGCCATCGGTGAGGCTGTCTCCCTCGTGTCGTACAGTGCGAAAGTGTTCGCATTCCCGTCGTATGCCGTGATGTCGGCCGATGTGCCCTGTGCGACACCGAGACTGTCGGCGAACGCTGCCGGAGCAATCTCCCACAGGTAAACCGCATAGCCGTTTCCTTCCGCTCCGTCGCGCGGCCAGGTGTCGAAGACGACGGCTATCGCCCGTTTTCCCGATAGTTCATACTGCGCGTAGGACAACGCCGTGCCGTCCTCGCAAAGCACATAGCCGGGACGTACCGCCGTATCGGGCACGTCGATATGCGCATCGCAGGCAGCACACAGCACCGCCGTTGCCGCCACTATGATCCATTGTATCTTTCGTATCATCGTTTCTTTTTTATATGATTCGTTATTCCCTTACCTTATCGGCAGTTTCACTCCCAGCACGACACCTGTACGCAGCAGATCCGCGCCCTTTATCATCATATCGCTCTTTACCTGCCAGTACAACGTGCATCCCGACCGCAACACATAGTTATGCTCATAGCCGAAGTGCAGGCCGCCGAGGAACTTCTTCGTGTCGCTGCCTGCCGAAGCACCGATACGCAGGCTACCGTAGTGGTTACGCCCACGCACTACGCACGGCTTGTAGGCCACGCCGAAGCCGTAGCTGCGGTAGTTCTTCCAAAAGGATTCCGGGCAGATATGACCGCACGAGGTACACTTCTCCCATTGCAGGTAGCCGTTGGCGAAGAACTCCCACGCATGGCGGTAGTTCATCTCATGTTCGTAGGCGAGCGTTACGTCCATGCCGTTCTTGTAGAGCAACCCCGCGCCGAGCGAGAGGCGGCCGCTGTTACGCTGCGCGTGTACATGGGTGGCGAAGCCTGTGCAGGCAAGCACAAGCAGCAGGGTGATTCTCATCGTCTTTCCCATATTCATTCCTCCTCCAATAAATCCGCATTGAATGAATCCGCCGCCAGCACATCCTCATAGTCGATGTTCAGGCTGATATTCCGACCGCTGATCTGCTTTTCTGTCATTTCGATGGTCAGCAGCTTGCCGTTGGGAAAGGTCAGCTTCTTTACGACAATCACATTACGGTAGCCATGCCGGAACGTCTTTCCCCGCTCCAATACCAGTGCGGGCGTCAGTTCGATGGTCTGCGCGTTGGTCGCCTTGGAGAGCTTCTTGTCCGCCAGTTTCACCCGTATCTCGTCGATGTCGAAACGGATGTTCGTCCTGTTCTCGATGGAGAAGTCGATAAAGAAGTAGTCGCCCACCGAGTAGATATTATTCAGGCGCATCACCATGCGGTGCGCTTTGGTGGCCACGTTGCGGACCTTCGCGGGCGAGTTCCAGATACGCCGGGCGAAGCGTGTCATGTCGGCGGTGGACATCGACACGGCCGGATTGTTGTACGCCTCCCGCTCTTGCAGCAGGATTTCCTTGTCCGTTACCGCCTCCTTCATCCTGGTGGTGTAGATCAGCGCGTATTGCGTGCGGTAGCGTTCCGTCACGATGGTGACGACAGCGAGCACCTCGCCGTCCTCGTGTCCCGCCTCCTTGGGCTTCAGCCGGATGATGTTGTCAATAGGCTGGTCGCCTGCCACCTTGTCGGTGGAAATATCCACGAAACGCACCGGTTCCGATGCCGTGATGACGGTCGTTATCTGCTCGTTCACCGTCAGTTGTTCCATTTCCTCGTAGGTCGTCTGCGCCTGCACGTTCCGTGCCCCAAGCAATCCTGCCGCCAGAAGAAATGACGTTCCGATTTTCTTCAAATTCATATTCATGTCTTGTTTCTATTGATTTCTATGATTTTCTTTTTCTCTTTTCCCTCATTTCGCATCGTTGCCATATGCAGGTTCTTCCTGAATCTGCCGGGCTCTTGCCCAGGTACAGCGTCCCGTCCGGGTCATCTGGGTCTCACACTCCCAAAGGGTGTTCTTTTCCACATGTTTGAAATTGACCTCCCCATATCTCGGCCCGTAAAAGCCGGTATATTTTTGGAAAGCGAACAAGGCGATTCTCCGATCGTCTTCTGTCAGGAAATTACATATCAAGGCGAACCGTCCCCCGTGATGCCACCATTCGGTACTCACAAGTTTACCGATGAATGTTTCGGCTCTATCGGGAGCTATGTAATCCTCATAATACAAGCCGTCCGTACCTTTATGATATTTCGATAGATCTATTTCCATACCATCGGGGGGTTAATTCCGTTTTTCCCGTCCGTTCACCAGATACACGAACGTCCCGTATTTCAGGTTCACCTTGTTTTTCTTGATGGCCTTACTGATGGCGTTGCTCGTCTTCTGGTAGGCATTGTTCATTGCCTGCATTCCCCATTGTGCAAGGCTGTTCCCGTAAGTGCCGGTGCTCATGCTCATATTGCCCGACATCGCACCGCCGGCCACATCCTTGCTCGTCTCCCGGAACTGGCTGTTGGGGACATACAGCCCCTCCATGCCGTCCGTGTCGTAGAGCGTGAGACTGACCTTCACCAGCTCGTCATTCACGAGGATACTGCTGATGTCGCCCTTCACGCGTCCGGATGAAAAACCGCTCACCGTGGCATACAGGTACGAGCCCCGTTTCACGATGCACTCGTTTATCTCCACATTGTCGAGCAGGCGCAGCCGAACACGCGAGCCGTCCACCGCCTTGATGTCCTCGTCAATAATAGCTTGAATGAGTTTCGGCTCACGGGCGTCTTTCGCCAGTGTATTGAAGTAGTCCGAGGTGGTCTTTACCTTGCGTACCACCTCGCTGGGCGGTTCGTCCTCGGACGGGGCTTTGACCGAACGGCTTTCTTCGGAAACCGTACCCTCGGCCACTCTGTCCTGTGCCGGAACGGTTGTGGCACTGTCCGCATCGGCCGGCATCACGGCATTCTGTCCTCTCAACCTCGCTTCGGCGAGTGCTTTTTCCAGTTCCGCGAGTGCTTCCTGCTCTCGCTTTTTGGCATCGGCAATTTCCGCTGCCGCAGCTTTTTCCTGCTGTTGTTCGTCGAGCAGGGCGATGTCGTCCTGCGTGTATTGCGATTCATACTCTTCTTTGTTGTTATCGGTCTCTTCCCGTTCTATGTTATCCACTGCGGAGTAATCCTGTATCTTACCCCATGCTTTCGCCATGTTCTCGTACTTGCTCCCTATGCCGTCGTCCTTGATTTGAGCTCCCGGCAGTTCGGGGTTCAGAAACTCCGTTGTCTGCAATGTCTTGTCCTGTATCTCCATCGTTTCCGTGTGAAACAGGTCGAAGATGAAATAGGACGCGCCGAGCAAGGGGAAATAAAGAATGGCAGGAAGCATATACTTCGGCTGACGGAAGTTGATTTTCTCTAATATCTTCATAGCACATCTGTTTTACTGCGGTTCGTACCCCTTGTTTTTATTCTCCCTCATTTCGCCCTCTTGCAACAGCTTGTGCCGCTGACGCAGCACCGAATCCTGCATCTCCGTAGCCGTGCGGTGTGACGGACTGTGCCGGTACACTGCCACCAAGCGGTAGGCGTTCCATGCGAATACCCCGATGACGAAGGTGAAGACGAGTACCAGAAACAGCGTCCGGTGCGCGTTGGCGAAGCCCTGCACTTTGGCCGCCATTTTGTCGATGCGCGTCGCCTTGGCAAATTTGCGTCCGGCAGCCACATCACGCTCGTAGCGTTCCTTGTATTGCGGATCGTTCTTGTCCGGCATCTTCTCGCCGAACAGCATCCGCCTGAATCCTTTGATATTCATATTCTTGATGATTTAGTAGTTGCTTTTCGTTTTTTGCTCGATGTCCTTGTTCAGCAGCGTGCGCCAGTTCACGATAAGCAGCCCGTGCGGGTTGTTGTCCGTTCGCGGCACACGTTTGAGCTGTCCCGCTGTAACCAGTTCACGCATGAGGATATTGCTGCGGCGTTCGATACGCTGTCGCCCGTAATAAGTGAACTCCATGTTCTTCTTGTCAAAGGCGATGCTGTCGCAAAAGATGGAGAATACCGCGCTCGTACCCAAGATATTGGAGTAGAATCCTCTTTCCTTCAGGGTGTTGTATTGTGCCAATCCCGTTTCATCCACCAGGTACATCGCTTTCTCCATCGTGTAGCGGATGTATTTGTCGTCCGGCGCAAGGGTGAAGAAGTAGTGGTGAACTTTCTTTATGTTGTTACATAAAGTATTGAAGAACAATAAGTAATAATGATTGTAGAAATAAGAAGTAACAAATCAGCTACAATATAGGCGATTTATACGAACTCAAAGGAACTTTGTTTTGTGACATTAGATAATTACATACAAAACTACAGAAAGGTAACAGTAACGGAATTTGTTTGTATGTTGCTGCGAAATGTCTCTTTGAGTAAGGCAAATATAGATAAAAATTCCGGGGTTTCTACACCGGCAGGATAAAGATTTGATTTTTTTCAGAGGAAAGGTACAATAAAAAAGTGGGATTTCATGCAGCGAAAAGAAAAAGACATAGGTGTTGCGAGTTTTTCCATCGTGGTCACGATATCGGATATTCAAGGATTGGCTATATGCCTGTTCCGCTGTTTTCTTGCTGTACCAACTTTTGATGTTGCTCTGTCAATTCGGGGAAGTGTCTTCTGATGAACTGTCCCAACGAGCAGTCGTTCAACCCGAAACGCCTTGCCAGCGATTTCAGGCTCTCGGCAGTCGTTCCGTACAAGCGGACGGCTTCGGCGTATTTCTCCATGCTCCTGCGCGACACCATCCTGCCGCTTTCAGTCCGCACCATTCCCAGATTGGCATACAGTTCCGGCTCGTGTTCTTTCAGGTATTGACGGAAGCATTCCGGATGCAGGCCGAACTCGGCGGCGACTTTTGCCGTCGGCAGACCGCTCTCTTTCAGCCTGTCGATGGCTGCGGCGTATTTGGCTTTGGTGGCGGGATTGTATTTCCTGACTTTCGACCAGTCCACGTGCCGGCCTTCCTCGTAGGGTATTCCCTTGCGCCGGCATACCAAATCCATGTGCCACGTTTGCAGGTATTCGTAGAACCCTTTGCGGGAGACCTTCGTTTCCTCCGCAATCCTGCGGGCGGACATGGGCGTGGTGCGGTACAGGTGCAGGGCTTCGGCATACCGCGCCACCGTTTCCGGTTTCGGGGCGTGAGGGGTGCCGCGTCCCGTTATTTTGCCTTTGCGCTGTTGCCTGACCGCCTGTCTGCGGATCCGGATGCGTTTCCCCACAAGTTCCTTATGGTAAAATAGCAGATGCTGCTCCAGCCCGCTGTATGAAACATTGCACCGCTCGGCGGCCTCCTGCACTGTGATGTAGCGGTCCGAGCGCAGGAGCGCCACAGCCCCGGCGTATTGCTCATTGCAACTCCGGCGTGTGCCGCGCGGCAGGTTGTCGCTTATGCCCAGCCGTTCACGCACCTTCTCGCGCCGCTCTATCACGCCGGGATAGTGCGTGCGCAGCTGACGGCCGAGGTTCGTGCCGTCCAGCCCGAACTCACGGGCAATCTGCGAGACGTTGAGGTCGATATAATCCATGCTGTCGCACGCCTCGATGGCCTTCCTGTATTTGGCACGGGTAGCGGGCAGTTGACCGCGTAGTTGCTCCAGCCTGATGTCCGCAGCCTCTTCCGGGCTGCGATTGATACCGTAGCGTGCCAATATAAGATGGCGGTGGTATCGCCCTATATGGCATTGGAAACCCTTCAGAGAAACGCCGCACCGGACGCATATCTCACGGGAAGAGAGAGCGGTGGAGCCGTACAGCTCCACCGCTTCCCGGTATTTCTCCACCGTTTCCGGTCGGGGTCCCCGCTTGCGGTTACAAGCAGGAGCCCCGTTATCAGGACTGTTCATTTCCGATGCAGAATTTAACTGTCTCTATAATCAGATTCTATTATTCATCTTTTGCTGATTGTCGGCGATATGACAGCCATTATTCACTCACCGGACATATTGCCCCGCCATGGCCTCCATCACAAGGGTGGGCTGTGGAAGAATTACATATTTCATATACATGTCCGATGGCGGAACTTGTACAAGAGAATACATCGAACTCGGAACCTACGCAGTCCAGGTATCCTGTACCTGTATGCCGATAGCCTGTTTTATAAAGTGATTTGGAGATAGAAGTATAATTATAATTATTTGAGAGTAATCCAATTGCAGGAACCTTGTACCCGGTCGGCGAAGGATCATAAATAGTCTTGACCGATGAATTTACATCTGTATTGCCGTAACTTTTATCATCTACATTCCAAAGATTTGTGTATGTGTAATCCATTTGGTTATTGCTACAGAACACATTCGGATTCAGTATACCGTTTTGGATAGTCGGATTACCTGTTGTCCATGATTGATATGATACACTTACATATTCTTTGCCTTCCGCATCATACCACGTCTTGTCCGTCGCGGATGATTTGGCCGTGGAGGCCGGCAACTGGGGGTCTTTGCGACCGAACTGATAATAAGGGTTGTTTCCGTCCTCTATGATATATTCAGTCTGTGTTATTTCCCGTTCGGCGGTATTGCCCGTTCCCGTCTGCTCAAAACGCAGTTTCACTTTCCTCGGGTCATAAATACGGGTATCGTTGTAACACCATCCTACATAACGGGTAAAGAAATGCAGCCCCGATGTCGCTTCCGCATACGGGTTGTAGTCCGTCACCCAGATGTGCCAACTCCACATGATCTGGTTTTGAGCGTCTCGTATGGCAACCACGGCATTGCCCTGCTGGATGGTGCTTTTCCCCACGGTGAAAGTCAGACTCTTCCCATCGGAAGACAATTGCACGTCGGCCACCAGATTCTGCACGTCCTGCCAGATAAGCGTGGCTTTTTCAGGTGAAAGTTTGTTGCCTTTTTCGTCTTCATTTTCATAGATGTACGGAGAGGTGATTTCAAGGCCGAGATGGTTGATGAAATTTTTCAATACATTGTCCTCATTATTCGTCTTGTATGCCGATTCATTCGCCTGCCCGTCCTTTATGGCATTGCCGTAAACTAATGGCAGACTGTAGGTTCCGGCGGCATTGACGATATAGCAGTTCGCAGTGCTTGCCGTTGTTGTGTTCCCCCGGGTCGAAAGGTCGTAGACGCCAGTCAACTCTTCCGCATTTTTCAGGGCGTCGTTTTGCGGGTTAGCCACTCTCTCTGATTGTGCGGTTACAGTCGCACTTCCGGTTTCTCTGCTTGTAGTGGCCGTCACACCATTGCCTGTGGTATTTGACATTGACAGCCACGTAGGTGCACCCTTTTGCCAATCTTCGCTTCCTTCCTCCTGATATCCGGTTATTTCCCATGGAGCGGCCTCGATGGTCTCCGCTCCGTTGACAATACGTTTGATATAACTCTTCACTTCATATTGACACGTGCCGCCGGAATAAGATACCTGCGTGTTTGCAGGCGTGACGGTGAAATAGGGTTCTTCGACAATCTCTGTCCTCGATATCCGGTAAATCACCGTTTTGCCCATGGGCCATTCTTTACCGGACAACGAGCCTGTAAGAACGGTGCCATCGCTGAACGTGATCTGCAAGGCGGCATTCTCGCCCAGCGTCTGGGGAATCATCATGAACGTGGTCTCACCGTCGATGACCATCGTCCCCTCCGTATCGGCTCCTACCGATTTGTCCAATGTCTGCGAGAAGTTAACATCATCACCGGCCAATGTCCACGAATAGGAACCAAACAAATGCGTTCCCGTGCCTTTGACGCCTTTAAGCTCCACCTTTTTAATGGTGCCTTTAAGCCCGTCGCCTACGGCTTTCACCTTGATAGCGGTCAGCGCATGGTAGAAATGCAGTTTGGCGGGTTTGTCATAATTGCCGTCAACGGTTTCGGCATATTCAGCCCCGCTGCCGTCGGTTGCGGGCACAGTCTCCACCTCGTCCGCCACCAATAAATCCACCTGATCCTTGACGTTTCCCGGAACCTCGTAGGTTATCGACGGTTGGTTGCCGGGAGTGCTCACCGTGGCCGACGGGATGTCGTGAGGCGCGTATGCGAAAAACTTCATGCTGTATCGGGAGCCGGGCCAGAAATGCGTGGAGGCGGTAGCCCAGACATCTGTTCCTTGTGTCACCTTCCCGTTCATGTAAAGCTGTGCCGAGGTCCGATTGTCCGCCCAAGAGCCGTTACCTTCGAAAACATAGCCGTACACACCGAATGACTGGTAAAAGTTGTCACCTCCGACTGCGGCCGCCCTCGTCTTCGGTCGGCCTCCTAAACGGGCGTTGCAGATACTGTCCTCTTCGGAGGATATGATCCACAGGTCGCTGTCGCCAAACCTGAATGTCTCGTATCGGGTCTGCCGGGATTCCGTGGAGCGTGTACCGGGAGCTGTTTCCCATTTATCGGAGATGGAGACGCCGAAACTTAACTTGTCCGATTGCCCGGAACCTTTCATCACTTCCTCGTCGGAGCAGGAGGAGCATATCGCAAGGCTCACGCACGCTGCCACGAGTATGCCGGCCTTGCACCCAGATTTCAATCGTGTTGTCATATCTTTATATATTTGTTTTTTTCTTCGTTCAATCGACACGTGTCCCGTGCCATTTGTGGCCGGAAAGGGAACATTCAACCCCGTCAGGCCTGTAACCGTGTATGTTCGTGCACCGTGCAATGCGTATTCGGATAGGCTTATGGAAGAGAAGTGGTGTCTGACACTTCGCAGACACCACTTCTTATCCGTACTTGTTATTCGAGATTTTTTTCAGGTACGCGATTCTCGTTGTGTCTCACATCCGAAGACCGGGCTTATGCGTTTGGCTTGTCCATCTTGACTTCCTCTTCCGTAACCGTTACGAAGTCATCGACTGTCACTTCAAACGTGATAGGTACGAGAACCGGGGTCGGGTCCGGATCTGGGTCGTCTGGATCGGGATCGTAACCGCCATTGCCATCACCGAACACGAAGGTGTAGATGTACTTCTTGCCTTGCTCCCAGGTCAGTGCAACGGGGATGGCAACATTTTCTGCACCATTTTCACCCCACAAGCAGACATCTTTTTCCGTATCAACTACGTTACCGGCGACATTGAAGATTCGGCATTTCACGAGGAAATAGGTTCCGTTCTGATCGGCTGGTTTACCTTTGGCTTCGTCACTATTTACATCCCATGCAGTAGTTTCCTGCGGCAGGAGAAGCATGGCTTGGTTACTGAATTCTTTGTCAGCCTCGTTTGTGTTGGTAAGAGATTTAACTTTGCTATCTCCAGGAACTGCTACCGAAGTAAACTCTACTGAATAAGAAGCAGAACCACCTGCCAGTTCATTCCACATTCCCCAAGAGCCATTGTATGTGATCGAACCTGTCGTTCCGTCATGATTTACAATGTTGTTGTCCGTATTTTGTGAAGGATAGGTAAACGTATTCTTATCACCTAACTTGCAAACAGAAACCCCGCTGATTTCCACGTAGAGGTTTGGATTCGTGTTCTTGGCTTGGAACACGATTTGCGACAGGGCATGGCGGAAATTGAGCTCTGCCTTACCGTCTGTGCCTTTGCTCGCAGTTTTCACAGCATAGAGCAGGTCTTGCTGGGTAGCCACGTTTGTTCCAACCGTAAAGTCCTCGATTTTCGGGTGGCCTTCGTTCCAGTTGAATGCGTCACCGGCATTCACGTGCGCGAAGAATGAGACCTCACCGTCAGGCCAGTAACGGGTACCGCTCGTGTTCTCCCACTTACTGTTGTTTTCATTGTAGGTAATCTGGTCCCCGTTGATGTAGGTAGCGCCATCGTATGTTGCCCACACTTCAAAGCCGGACGGCTTGTTGTTGTTGCAATAAACGTCCGCCGCACGGGTAGCGGAGTTCGTCACCACGCTGAAGGCGATCTCATCGCCGTCACGGTTGACGCTTGTCAACTCGTCGTTGGAGCAGGATGCCAGTGCCAGCAATCCGAACGCTCCGAAAAAGAATCTTTTCATTTTCATCATACTGTAAATTAAATGGTTTGTAATAATGTTGACTGTATTGTTCGTTACATGACGATATCTTCTTCCACTACCTCCCAGTCGTCCACCGATACGTCGAAACCGCTGCCGTTCTCGATGGGCTGCGGAAGGTCGAGGCCGTCGATGATGATATGCACGTGCCGCTTGTCCGGCGCATCATGCACCTGCCCGGTCACGTTGAACCGTTCGCCCGCGTCCGTGCCGTAGGCGTACTTCTTGCCGTCGTCCATGACCACGTAGAACGTCATGCGGTGCGGGGCGGTGTTCTCCTCGTGATGGCCGAAGGTGTAAAACCTGCCGGTGATGGTGGAGACACCGTCCGAAACGGACTCGAAAGGTATCGTGACGCATTCCGTGCCGAGCGATTCGTCGCCGAACAGCAGGGAGGGGGCCATGCCCGAGAGGGAGCCGCACATCTGCGTGGCGTGTTTCAGGTTCTTCACGTTGCGCACCTCGTAGGTGTAGGTGCATACCAGCTCGTGGGGATAGAGCGTGATGACCTGCTCGGTACTCACCGCCGGTTTGCCCTCCCATACATCTCTTTCGCTCTCCGGGACACAGACGTAACTGATACCCGTGTCGGTGACTTCCACCTCGGTGGCCGTGCATCCCCACATCATGTCGGGCGTGATGACCACCCGCTCGTCTTCCGTCCCCTCGGCACGCGGCGCGTAGTTCGCCCCGTTCCCGTAGATGGGCTCCAGCACGTTCCCCTCACGGGTGTAGCCCCCGTGGGTGTCGAAGCCGTCCATGCCGTGGAACAGCACCGCCTCGGTGTCGTTATTGTAGCACATTACCCGGTAGGTGCCCACCCGGAGTTCCACCTCGCCGCCGTTCGTCCCCTTGAAGTCGAAGCGTTGTCCGCCACCGCCCTCCGTCGGGTAGAAATAGACGCACATGCCCTTTGGGGAGGCGTCGGGAGCGTCCCGCCAGTCGAACTCTACCCGGAGGGTCTTCACGTGCGGGTGCTGGTAGCACAAATCCTTGTGCTCGCAGGAAGAGAAAAGCACGCTTAACGTCATAAGGTATAGCATGGCCAAGCCTGTACAAATCGTTTTCCTTTTCATCGCTTGCCTCCTTTCTCCTTGTTATAATTGCCCCGTCCGATGAGCCACACGAGCGACACCTCGGCTTTCGTCGGGCCGAACCAGTGGCGCTGCTTGGTGGACTGCCACACGTAGCAGTCGTCCACGGGCTTGTACTCGTGATAGGTACCGCCCCAGTAACCTATGCCGATGGTGAAGTCGATGTTCAGCCTCCGGGCAATGGGGAGCGAGTAGCCGTATTCCACGCCCGCGGCGTAATTCATCTTGTCCCAGAGCGTGCCGCCGGGCTTGCCGCCCATGTAGCCGCGTCCTCCCGTCTCGAAGTCGTAGGTAAATATCTGCCCGTAAACGCCGAGGTGGTGACCGGTAAGCGGTTTCTCCTTGGCCGCCCTGCCGAACCATTTGCGCACGGCGATGTCGCCGCCGTAGGCACGCCAGTACCAGTGGCGGCGGTCTGTCTTCCACCAGCCGTACATCCAGTCGGCGACGACGGACCAGCCCTTGCCGAGATAGAATTCCAACCCGATGTTGGGTACCAACATAGCGTCATAAAGCATGTTCGTCCGCACGTCCATGTAGAAGGGCTTCTCGGGGCACGGCACGTGGATGTATATCGTATCGTGGATAATCACGGTGTCCACCGGCGGAATGAGGATTTCCGTCTTGGGCTGCGGTATGGGGGCTACCGGGTTCCACACCTTCTCGTACCACAGGTAGAGCCGTGAGGCACGGAGTTCGGGGAAATGGTGCTTGTACATGTACCAGTACGGGGCGCCGCCACGCAGCCGCTGGATGCGTCCCAGATGGTCGCCTTTCGTGGGGGAGCTTCCACGTGCCTCGTCGGCGATCTCACGCAGCAGGGCCAGCGTCTCCTCCTTGTAAGGCACGTCCGGGTCGTTCACGACCAGACGTATCAGGCCGTCCCAGTCCCGTCCGAGAAACGTGTTCGTTTTCAGGGTGTCGGGCAGCGAGCCGTAGCGGGAGAGGTAGTCGAACAGCACGCCCGCGCGCTTCTCGGACAGCCATCGGTTGATTCTGACGCTTCCCTCGGGGGAGGCTCCGCCCACTACCTCGATGCGTCGCAGCCGGTAGATGGAATCCGCGTAGGTGTTTTTCAGACTGTCCGCGATTCGGTCCAACGCCTTTTGGTTGTCGCGGAGTTCCGGCACGAGGTCTATCTTCCCCTGCCGGAAATAGATCTTCACGGAATCCCGCGCCTCATGCACGGTCTGCGCTGACAGACAACCGCCGTAAAGAATCCATATCAATAGAAACAGTTTCTTTGTCATATCGGTATACTCTTTTAGTCCGTTTCTTTGCAAGAAACGGATGTTTTATATAACCGATTGATAATCGGATATTATCACAATAAAACCGCTTGTTTTGATTGACAAAAAACATGTTTTTGAAAATAAACCGTAAAAAAATATATATTCCAATACATTACAATTCAGGATTTTTTTGTACCTTTGTGCTTTAAATCCGTCTCTTGCAAAGAGACGGATGTTTTTGTCTGACAAATAAATTTCCTATAAATCCTTAATAATCAATTCGTTTACCCGGTCGATGGTGGATGTGTCAATCGAAGCCAGATATATCTGTGTGGTAGCTATGGAATCATGCCCGAGCGCATCCGAAATGATATTGACAGGTATATTCTTTGATTTGGCAATGGTTGCCCAAGCGTGCCTGCTGACATATGTCGTGAGCGGTATCGGCAGTTTAACCATGCCGGCTATGATTTTAAGGGATTTGTTTACGCGCCGCAATGCCGTTTCATACTGCCTGCGTTCATCACTGTGGGAACGGGTTATGATAGGAAGCAAGTAAGGGGAATCATCGCTTGAATAACGGTCAACCAGTTCTTTGATTGGTTCTATGATTTTAATGTGAAGCACTTGGTTCGTCTTATGCCGCCGGTAAGTCAGCATACCGTTCTGAATGTCCGACTTCTTCAAGAACGCCGCGTCAATGAATGACATTCCCCTGCAAAAGAAAAGAAAGAGGAAAAGGTTGCGCGCAAATTCAAGATTGGGTTTTAGCGAGAGGTCAAGGTCTCTGATCCGTTTGATGTCACTGATTGATATGGCCCGTTTGAGCGTTTTCTCCACTCCGGTGAACACCGTGCGGAAAGGATTCCGGTCTATGGTCAGTTCCTGCTCCACGGCACGGTTGTAGACCGCCCGAAGAATACGCATATAAAAGGAAATGGAATTGGGTACAACTCCCACCGAAGCCAAGTATGCCTGATAGTCCTCCATGAGTATATGGTCTATTGCTTCCATCTGGATGTCCCCGTTATTCCGAAACCGCTTGAAACTGCCCAATGCTGCACTATAATTCTTGGCGGTACCGGAGTGTTCCAATTGTCGTAACCGTTCGATGACACTCTCCATGAAAACAAAAAGGGTGTTCTCTTTTCCGGTACGCCGGAACTCCGCCACCACGTCATCCGACGAATAGCTGCCGCGCCCGTTGTCGAACCGTTCTATGATTGCCGACAAGCGTTCCATGTCCGAACGTAACTTCCTGATTATTGACTGCACGATAGCTGCACGCCCGTCATTGTCTGCCGCTATCGGTTTGGATTGTTCCTCATCCCATTCGCGTGGGAACACCTTGTAACTGGTGGTTATCTGTCTGGCAATACGGCGGTGAGTTACCAGATAGACGATAGTGCCCGGACGACCTTCGACTGTCGAGGGGCGGAATTTTACTTTTACTGTCGTAGTCATACTTATATTGTTTAAATTGATAATGTACCATAGTCAGCGTTTTAACTTGTGGTATGTAAAAACAGTCAGCACGATGCAGAGCACAAGGAAACCGGCGGAATAACCGAGCACTTTCCACAGCATGAGGCTGTGTATAAACTCGGCATTGGTCATGCAGGTGCAGATGAAAGCCGCCAAAAGAAAAATAATCACCTCTATCATGCACCAAAAGGCGGTAGCGGAGATCACCACGCGGTCTCTCATCGACAAGTGGTTGAGCAATCTGGCGCTCTCCTTGTTGATCCCTTCGGCCATCTTCCGGCAAATCGCCTCACCTTCCTGCTCAAGCACACGTCTGGATTCTGCGCTAATGGTAATTTTACTCGCTCCGCGCAGGGAAGAAATCGTTTCGTCCAGTCCGGGCAGAACTTCCGAGAGCCTGCTTTCGAGTTTCTCCATCCTGTCACCCAAAATGCCGACGGCCTTGTAATTGTTTTCCAGCGCGTCAGTCAGGCGGTCTTTCTCCTGCATCCTTTCGGCTGCAGGGAGCGCCGCGTCTATTTCTGAAAAATCGAATCTGTCCTTGCCCATGTCTCTTATCGTTTTCGTCCGGTTTTAGGTCTCTTCCCGATCATCTTTTCCGCTTCCCGGGCGCAACGGCGGGCCCATTCCCGGTCATCCTCGTCCTCGCGTCTTCCCCAAGGCAGATCGCTGGAACCGCCGCCACCTCCACCGGAGGGTGCGACCTGTGCCGACATCATCCCGACGAAGAGTGCCACCGCCCTGTCGGTAAGCTCGCGGCTGTTGGCCGTCTCTCGGTAGTCGAATTCGTCGTCGAACACTTTCAGGGCTTCATCGGGTATGAAGTAGTTGCGGCTTTCCCTGTCATCGCCGATACGGTACGGAATAGTGCCGGGGCGGTAGTCGGTATATTGCGGAAGCGGTACCGTTCCTTGTGCCCTAACCGGAGTAGTTCGGGTTGCAGTCGGTGATGGTGTGCCTGCAGCGGGTCGCGCCAGAACGTTCTTTATCTTGGGAGCCGCGTGCAGTTTCTTCCACGTGCTTTCGAGCTTGCTCGCCATGAGGTTGCGCCCCCTGCCGAGTTCGGAAGCCTTGTACCGGGCGTTTCCTTTCTTCAATACATAGCCGCGCAACACGTTCTTGCCGTCCTGCAGTTCCCAAAGCTCGTAGCCCTTGCCCCGTAGCCGGGCGGCGTATTCGAGCCATGACCAGCTTTCCATGGCTTGCAAGATTTCCATGCAGTCCCGGTTCACCTGCCCGATGTTCGTGTCCCGCACCTCTGCGGCGGTGGTCCAGCCCCGTTTCAGGGCTACACGCTCGGCGGCACGCTGCGCACGCAGGTGTATGTCGTGGTCGTTGTTGATGCGCCCCTGCTCGTCTATGCGGCAGAACGCGCCATGAAGGTGGGGAATGCCGCTCTTGGATTCCAGATGGAGCCGCACCGTACCCTTGCTGCCCGTGAGGTTGGTTTTCGGGGAATACGTTCTGCCGTTCTTGTCGTATAGCTCGATGTTGTCGAACTCGTCCATGAACTCGTCCCACAGCTTTTCCCAGTCGGTGATGGTAAAGTCTTTCGTATGTTCCGGTGCGGGGCTGACCTCGATGCGGATGAGGGAATTTTTGACCTTCTTGAACTTGTCCAGCGTCAGCCGCATGGAGTCCCATATTCCAGTAGCGTCCAGACCGGGCGGCAGCAAATTGTCCTTGACATGAAAGATGCGTTCGGGGTGTTTCTTGTTCCTCGACTCTCCCGTAATATAGCTGATGTCGTTTATCCCATGGGAGATGGATTTCGCCTTTGCTATCATGATTCCTCCTCCTTGTCTTCATCTTTCCTTGTCCCGTCAGGCAGGCGGTTGTCCGTCCGTAGCCTGTCAAGCACGCCCGTGATGCGCTCGGCAAGTTTGCCCAGTTCCTTGAGCCACCCGAGCATGAATGGGTAGCTGCCGAACATCTGCCTGCGTTTTTCCGGGGCCATGCCACGGAGGGCGGAGGTGTAGTTCAAAAGGTCGCTCCGGCAACCGATAAGGGTTTCCATGACGGCCTCCTGCCTTGCCGTCAGCCTCGCCTTCGGTCTGTAGTTGAAAGCCCTTGCCAGCATGTAGTTGCTGACGGTCATGCCGCACTCGTCGGCGAGGCGGCGGATATGCCGTTTCTGTCCCGGGGTGACCTTGGCGCCGACATACTCGGTGCGCCTCTCTTCTTCGGGTGGAAAGGGTGTATGCTGTATATTCTGTTTGTCTTCTGTCATTGTATAATTGTCTTAAAAGGGTTGTAAAAAGGTGCGAGCTTGCGAGCGCCGCCACCGGCGAACTGCCAGTGAGCCGCGAGAGTGCCGAGGAATGACCGACCAAAGGGAGGTTAGACCTCGGCATATCTCGAAACTGATAGACGTTTTTGCTTTCCCTGCGGCGTGTCTCTTCTGCCGGATGGATACCGTTCAAAAGCCGTTCAGGTGTCGTTCAAGTGCCGTTCAAGTGCCGTTCAAATGCTATTTGGGCGGTATGACAAGGGTTGCTCACATAGCTGCCCTGCATGTCGGTCCAGCCTTCCACGCAGGTCATGGAGGCCACGGAAGCGACTTTGGAGGTGCTTACCGTTATCATGCCCAGCCTCTCCATCGTGGCGAGCAGGTTGCGGACTTTTTTCCTCCCCATGTGCCACTCTTCCGCAAGGCCGGTTTCCGAGAACTGCAACTGTCCGGGCTGTAGCTCCTGCGGTCTGCGGAATGAACTGTCCCTGCCGGGGACTAAACGCATACGTGAAAGTAGGTTATAAAAGAGAGTGTGGTTGCCGATTGTATTGTCATCGTCATCTTTCGTTGTTCCGTCGAGCCATTCGATGGCCTCTGCTGCAAGGTGGAAACGTATTGTCCGGAATCCCTGCGGCTTACTGAAAAGATATGTTTCCTTGTCCTTCATGTTTTCCTATATCATTTAGCGGAGATAAGGGAACGGAACGGCGGAATGGCTTGTAACGGTTTTGGTAAAATGCCGTGAATGGAATTTTCCTTGTCCCCTGCGGTTTCATCCGCTATCCCGTTCCGGTTTGATTTCAGTTTTTCCCTCCGTTCGTGGCGGGTTGGGATTGCAGGTGCTGCCGTGCTTCCTCCACCGCCTTGAAGTCGGACGAGATTTTCATCAGCGCGACACTGATACGGCAGAGCTGGCCGATGTCCACAAATCCCTTGACCGCTTCCATCAGTCTTTGCACGCGCTCCTGACGGTGTTTCATCACGGCCTCGCTGCTTGTCCCGTTCTCCCGGGTGAGCCCTTGGTTGAGGAAGCGGTTGACGACCAGCATGTCGGTAGCCTCAATCGTGTCGATGTCACCTTTCCCCATGCCATAGCCGACCATCACCCGGATGGAATCGGCCTCGTAGGGCGAACAGGCACGCAGAAACTCCAGAATGGTCTGGGCTTTCGCACCGATCACGGGCCTGCTCTCTTTTTTCTTCTGTTCCTTGCTCGCGGAATCCTGAACCGTGCCATCATTGATACCCGGCTCCTTGTTCGTCAGATTGTCCATGTACATTTATAGCTTGATAGGTTAATAAATCATTTGTTCCTCTCACGTCCGGCCAGATAACGTGCGGCCTCGCTGTCGATCTCCTCCTGCGATGAAATACGGACACCTGTGATGAAGGCGTCCAAATCCTCCTTCTTGAAGAAACACAGCTTGCCGCATGGCTTGTACATCGGAATAACCCGGCGCATCATCAGCTTGCGGAAGTAGGACAGTTTGAAGCCGCAATATTCGGCGGCTTCTTTCGTGCTTAAAAGTTTTCGTTGCTCTGTCATGTACGTATGTTTTTAGTGAATATTCATGTCGCTTTCCTGTCTTGGCGACAATGCAAAGGTAGAGAGGTTTTTTCCCGGAAGAATCACTGTAAATATCATGAAAAGAGCATTTTGCGAATTATAAATACAAGAATAAACGGGTGCACAACGATGTATAAAGGAACTTTAAACAACCTATAATCCCGGATTATTCATACATGGCAATGTAAAAGCACCGATAACGGAATCGAGGTCACGGGCGGGTATGAAAAATCCCGCCACGGTTTTACGGTGACGGGAACATGGGAGACAGGTGTCTGCTATGAATGTCGGTCAGGCTTTCTTGAAGTCTTCAAGGTCGTATGTGTCGAGTTTCGGACGCAGGCGCGTGGCTTTGCGGAGAAGTTTGGCGATATGCCGCTGATGTTCGGATGGGTTGTCTTTGGATGCGGTTTTCAGATTGCTTGCCAGCTGTGCGCCGTTGTGGAGCGGCCAGAATTTCTCAAAGATTACCCACTTCCCTTTTCTGATTTTAAGGGCGGCGCAGACGGCACTGGCAATATAGGCATAAAGGGTCTGGTTTATCTCGTCGTCCTCCTTTTTCATGAGCGGCTGGAAGTCCGTGCCAAGATAGCCGTCTTCCCTAAACAGTACCAACAGGAACAGCGCGTCGTTGGTTTGCAGGGATTCCGGCAATCGCCTGATAAGTTCCGGCGGCACTTGTGATACCATCCTGTCGTAGTGCTTGAGCTCGTCTTCATGTCCCATTGATACGGGCGGCATTGTCGTTGACAACACGGCTTCAATCCGTCTGTCGGTCCGGCTCTCCGAGCGTTGCGGCTTCTTCGGGACAAGCCTGTTCCACCGTTGCCGCAACCACGACTTTATCCGCTTGCCGTATGCCATGCCTATGATATAAGGGAGCAGGAAGAGCACAGCCAAAAGAGAAAGCATGATAATGCCCGTGTTCCAGTCCACCTGCTTGTCAGGTGTAAAAATGAATGCAAGCAGGAGTGAAACGAGAAACCAAGTGGCGGTCAAAACGGAACGTCCTTTTGAAAACCACTTGTCTATGATCGTATTATATAATAGGAAGAACTCTGCCACCAAGCTGATCCACACGACAAGTGAAAAGGCGGTGAATATGAATCCTGCCGTGGTCATTTCCATTCGGAATGCAACGGCGGCCACTATGCCCAATGCGGTTGCTGCCACTGCCGTAAGCGGCAATAGCAATACTATGAAGTTGTCGGATAAGCGTTTCATCATACAAATGTTTTTAATCATTAAAAATGTCATTAACCCGGTTTACCGCCTCGTCTTTCTTCTGGTCGATAATCTTTGCGTATATCTGTGTAGTGGAAATATTCTTGTGCCCAAGCAACTTGCTTGTCGTATAAAGGTCAACGTCCAGTGTCAGCATCATGGTCGCAAATGTATGGCGGCTCACGTGGTAGGTTACATGCTTGTTTATCCCTGCGGCTTTTGCCCAGTTGTCAAGGATGATACAGATACGGCTTTCCGAAGGAAGGTCGAAAACCTTGTCGCTGTCCTTTGCGTCGCCACGTTCAGGCAACCATTTCATTGCCTGCTTTGACAGGGGAAGGTAAATAGGTTCTTTGGTCTTTTCCATTACGGTGAACACCCGCCACTGGTCGCCGTCCCTGTGAATGTCCTTCCAAGTAAGCCCGACAACATCACTGATACGCAGTGCGCAATAACAGGAAAACAGAAACGCTTGCTTTACGGAATGGCGTGTCGGACATTCCGTGGCAATCAGTTTTTTCAGTTCGTCAATCTGTAAAAACTCGCGTTTGCTTTCCGGACGGTGGATGCGGTCTGCGGCGGCGATATGCGTAAAGGGGTTCTCTGTGAGATAGTCGTTACGCACAGCCCAATTGAGCATTGCGCTGAATACGGTAATATATCCGGCGGCGGTAGTCATGGAAATCGGGCGGTTCGTCCGTGCGTGGTAGTCGTTACGCAGAAAGTTCATGAAAGCTATGCAATAGTCCTTGTCTATCATTTTGGCAGGTATGTCTCCCCGGAATTGAAAGGTCGCCTTCTTGACAGACTTGACACTGCGGAGAGTCGTATGTTTGCCGTTGTCTTCCAACCACATGGAATAGGAATTAAGCAGTTCGGACAGTTTGCAGCGTCCCCGTAACGTGGCGTTTGAAACACCCTTCTCATTGTTGGTCAGTTCTATGATACGGTCAGCCTTTATCTTGTTCGCCAAAGCCATGCTATGCTGGTTCATCGCACGGCTGGCAGGGTCAAGTTCAGGGATAAGATAAAGTTTGAGAAACTCGTATGTCCGTTTCCCGTTGCGGTAAATATCCAAATAAATGGATTTGTTTCCGTTCTGCAGTTCCTTGAAACGGATGCGGACGGGCTCTTTCGTCTTGATAACTTTCTTCGGTCTGGGCATGGCTGTATATATTTTATATTCGTTATTCTATATGCAATAATTCTGGTTCCTCTCATTCAAATGCTGTTGCACTGCAATCATTTTAATGTAGCCTTTCATGGTCTTGGCGGTTACACCCAACAGACTGCAAGCGGTGGGAATGTCCGTGCCTACGGATAATAGCAGGTATGCAAACGTATTTTGCGCAAGCATGAAGTTAAGCGTGTCTTCTATTCCGGCTTTCTTTCCCCATAGTTTGAGAATGTTATTCATTTCCGTGTCTTTGGGTAATCCGTTGAACACAAGCCCCCTGTGACTTCCCGTTTGCGGCAACCACCGCATGGCTATAGCCGTAAGGGGGACTGACGTATTCCGTGAACGTTTCTCAATGGTAGTCCTTCCGTCCTTGGTCTTGATGTCTCTCCATTTCAGGGAAAGAATATCGGAACAAGACAACCCCGTGAAAATGCTTAACATATAGGCTTGCTTGACCTGTGGTCTTGATAGGACAGGGCATTGGGTATTCATCAGCACTTTTATTTTTCCCTCTGTTAGGAATTTCTTTATCGGACGTTCCTTTGTAATTCTTTCGTGTATGTTCACAAAACGAAGCGGATTGACACCGATAATGCCATTTGTGACAGCAATATTGAGCACACTGCTGAAAAGGTAGATATAGGCTCTTGCGGTTGTCATCCTTATTTTCCCGAATTGGCCGGTATAATCTTTGTGAAGAAAATCCACAAAGCCGTCACAGTAGCTTTCATCTATGTCAACTACTTTTGTGTCCAATCCCCGGTATGCTTGCACGGCTCGTTTCATGTATTTTATATTATTGGCTGTGGAAATATCCCCTTTGTCGAGGGCGGTTTTCTCGTAGCTGTCAATTGCTTCGTCGATGTGCATGGTGGAAGGCTTCCTAATCTCCACTCCGAAATCAGAAGACAGCCGTTCTTCTTGTCTGGCGGCACGTATGGCTTCGGCTTGTTTCAACGTTTGCTTATTTACACCGATGTTTTTCTTGGAGGTTTCAGGTAGCAGGTACAAATGGAGGACTTCGCGGATGCGTTTACCGTCCTTGTAATAGTCAAGATATAGAGACTTTTTTCCGTTCTCTATATCTTTGTGTTTGAGGTTGATATGAGATTTTTTAGTACCCATACAAAAAAATGATTTTGTTACTATTTGGTCATTTTATAGACACAAAAATACGATAAATATTTCAAAGTAACAAATCAGTAGCAAATAAAGTAACAAAAACATCCCAATTTTGTCGTAAAGGGAACTCATTATCTTTTAGAAATATGAATTTAAAGTTCTGATATACAAACATTATATAGTCTGTTTGATTTCTATGAATTCTCACTGATTACATATACATAGATAGTGGTGGAACATCTCCACATGGCTCTTGGCTTCCACGTCCAACGTCTCTTCCATCGTCGTGCGGTTTACCAGAATAGGCACGTTGCCGTCCAGCACGTACACCTTCTTCTGTGCGTCCGTTACCATCGTCCGCGCCGTCCAGATACTCGACACGCTGATGATGACACACCCCACGAGGAAAGCCGTGCAGATAATCCCCACCAGCCGAATCTTATTCTCTAAATGTTTGATAACCATGCGTCCTTACTTTTTTTCTTGTTTGACAATCGGATGTATTCATCATGCAGTATCGGCATGATTGCTTCGAGTAACTCTATTCGGAGATTCTCCAATTCATTGGTAGAGATCTCCGTATAAAGTCCCAGTATGATTACCTGCACGAACACCCACCAGATGCCACGTCTGCGTTGCTTGGCGTTTTTCTGCAACTTGGCCAGTTGCAGGCGGTAGGTCAGGTAAGTCACCAGTGGAACGATATACCGGTCGTCCCGGTCAAAGGCTTCGTCCAATTCCTCGAATTTCGGATCGCGCCGTTTCGATACATAACGAATTTCTTCACATACACGCTCATTCACATAGCACACGAAACGTTCGTCCCTGTACCATTTCTCAATTTTCTTTTGTACATTCATTTTCTTCTCGATTATTTAGTATAGATTATCATCTCATCATAGAGCCGATACCGCCCGTCGCCGTCATCTTGGCCTGTTGCGCTACACCTTCGCCGAAGTTTCGGGTAGAGAAAGCCGTGTCGCCCTCCGGTATCATCCATGCCGCAAGGTCGGGAACGAGGTTCAGGCACTTGAGGGCTACAATCGAAGCCGCCATCAGGTAGCCTGCCGAGAAGAAGCTGTTTTGCAGGTAGGCGGCCATTGTCTGCTCGCTGGCTGTTATCGCCGTCAGGTTCTCCACCTGAATACACAGCACGATGTCGAACAAGAGCAACACATAGAAACCCACGAAGTATAGGCTTATTACAAGGAAAGAATAATCGTATAAAAAGAAATAAAAGTGGTAGAATATATTGTAGATTAGTGCTTTATCCACCTTTCCGATTTTATCTAAGAAATCATATCAAGCAACAGTTTTAATGATATTTTGTTGCGTATTTGTTGCGTATCACGGAAAATTTTGGTAATTTTGCAGCGTAAAAACAGGAATAAATCTGCCTGTGAAAAGAAAAATATAAGAAAAGGAGAATCATGGCACGACCGAAGAAAGTACAAAAGGTGAAAGAACCTGTCCGCATCCGTCAGCGAAAGTTGGCTAACGGAAACATGAGCTTGTATCTCGATGTCTATGTAAAGGGGGTACGCAAGGTTGAATCTCTCGGATTGTACCTTGTTCCCGAATCGACACCGATAGACCGCCAGCAGAACAACCATGTAAGGCAGGTTGCTGAGAAAATCAAAGCCGAGCGCATCCTGGCATTGCAAAACCACGGTGTGCGCCAGTGGGACAAGGTAAAACGGTCGTGTATAACGCTTGTGGATTTCCTTAAGGAGTATGAGCAGGAGAAATTCGGTTTCTCTACATCCACTCTCAAAGGCAGGCGTGACCTGCGGCTGAAAATCGAAACGTATCTAAAAGAAGCGAACTGTCCGGATATTGTTTTGGCAAACGTGGATGTGGATTTTTGTCGTGGCTTCATTGACTTTCTGCGCTATGCAAGGAATGCGGTGCGCAAGGATGGCAGTGTCATCAGCAACGGTGCGGCGCATCATCATCAGGCAGTTCTGAACGGTGCGCTGAACAAAGCCGTGCGTGACGGCATACTGTCAGCGAATCCGCTGAAGTCCATCAGTTCAAAAGAGAAGTACCAGCCTACCGAAAGCATGAGGGAATATCTCACGTTGGAGGAAATGAAAGCAGCGATGGCTGCACCCTGCCCCCATGAAGATGTGAAACGTGCGTTCCTGTTCTCCTGCTTCACTGGGCTTCGCCTTAGCGATGTGCGGTCGCTGACATGGGGAAAGATTGTCAAAGCCCCCGATGGCAATACCTTATATATAAGGATAAAGATGCAGAAGACCCAAAAGCTGGTAAACGTGCCGTTATCAAAGGAGGCTGTCGATTGCCTGAATCCAAAAGAAAATCCCGAAGAACCGATTTTCACCTTGCCGACTGGAGCATCGAACATTGAACGCAACATAGAGAAGTGGATGCAGAACGCACAGATAACCAAACACATAACCTACCATTGCAGCAGGCACACCTGCGCAACCATGCTACTGACACTCGGTGCGGACATATACACCACATCGAAGCTGCTCGGTCATGCCAACGTGAACACGACCGCCATCTATGCAAAGATTGTGGATCAAAAGAAAGTGGAAACGGTTAATCTTGTGGATGACTTCTTTTCAAAACAACCACAAACGGAGGGAAACAGATGAAAATAACGATACGGACACGGACATTGAAAACGGGAAGCCGCTCTATATACCTCGATTTCTATGAGAAGGGGAAAAGGTGGAGCGAGTACCTGAACCTGTTTCTTGTGCCGGATGATGCACCCGATGCAAGACGGCTCAACGAGGCGGCTATGGCAAAGGCGAATGAGATAAAGTCAAAGCGGATGCTCGGCATTGACGAGGACGAAACGGAGGCAGACAACGGCAATTCAAAACAACTGCCCAAACGTATTTTTGTGGATTGGCTTGACAGCCATATCGAAGGGATTAGACGCAATCCGTCCTATTCTCCGGCAACGTACCGTAACTACCGCTCCTGTGTCAATATAATAAAGGAGTATTTGAAATACCACCGCAGACCCCGTTTCCTGATGTCGAAAATCGACAAGAAGTTTATTGTGGGACTGCTTGACTTCATGAAGAACACCTACAAGAACACCAAATCGCCCGACAATCCAAAGGATATGTCACTCCACACGCTGCATCTGCATCAGAGTACACTGGTACGAATGCTCAATGCTGCGGTAAAAGAGGGAGTGATGGATAAAAATCCTTTCTATGCATTGGGCAGGCACGAGCGGATAGCCAAACAACAGTCTGAAAGGGAGTATCTCACGAAAGAGGAACTGCTTGCGCTTATTGAGGCTCCGACTACCAATGAGACCACCAAACGGGCTTTCCTGTTCTGCTGCTTTACCGGATTGCGGTACAGCGATGTCTCCGCACTGACATGGAGGAATATAAAACAGGTCAATGGCGGACTGGTCGTCTCAATCCAAGCCATGCAAAAGACCGGAAAACAGGTAACAATTCCATTGAACCAGTCAGCTTTGAAATGGTTGCCGGACAGGAACGGCTGCAAGCCGGGGCAAAAAGTGTTCGACATGACCTGCCTTAGTGCCTGCGACAGATGCCTTAAGAAGATGGCTGCTGCCGCAGGGATAGAAAAGAATGTCAGTTTCCACACAGCAAGGCACTCGATGGCTACGCTGTCATTGGCTGCCGGGGGCGACTTATACACGGTCGGCAAGTTGCTCGGACATACAAGCATAAACTCTACACAGGTATATGCCGATGTGGTTATGGAAACTAAAATTGAAGCGGTAAACCGGATTTCGGATTTCTTTTCAAACTAACAGTATTGAATAACAGATATTTTAGAAGCATTTTGTATCAAAGAATTGTTTACCACTACAGAAATTCTATGCTTTAAATAACAAAGAGACAAAGAAGATACAACAGGCTATAATAACCTCATTAGGGGTGTATTTTGCTCAATTATGTCACTTTTTCATATAGAAAGGGATTATTTATATGCGCAAAGTAAAGAGATTTGCTCAAACATAAGGGATTACCAAGATTTTTTAGTAATTTTGGAATACCTTTGTTAGTGCCTTATACAAAGGACTTTGGGAGAATTACTCAATTTTGAGGTAATGACTTAGCAACCGTATCTATTTCTACGTTTTGCTTCATTTTGCCATCATTGTTGCTCGTCTTGATGCAAAAGTAGCAAAAAAATCGAAAAGTCTCAAACTGACCGTTGATTTATACTATTGAAATATGAGATGTGTTCATTTCACCATATGTCTTCCCCAATCCTTTTCAATCATTATGCCATCTCTTGTGTAATACTTCCAAATGCCAATATTATCGCTGTAATCAGATTCTCTGTCCCAATCTTGAAGCATCCAACCCTCAGCTGCGATTTTTCCATCTTCATAATATTGCCGACAATAAATCAACGAGTCTGGTGCAATGGGGTAAATCGTATTGATGCTGTCAATATTTGCACACAGGCTATCACATTCCCATTTGGGCTTGTAGGCGGTAAAGACTTCGTGAAATAAATCTTCTCTCTTTTCCGCTATTTTATCTGCATCATAATTCCATAACCAATAATTTCGCCGAGAATAATAAATGTAATCCTCATCAGGACCAAATGTAATATAAAGCCAATAATGACAGTCTTTTTTGAACCCATATTTTTCAGGTTCGTAATAAAAGATATACCCCCGATATTCGTACGTTTCGTTATTACCTATAAAAGGAGTACCTAACTCATCAAGTCCATTTGGCAGTCGTCCATTCTTGTTTTTGAAGTTGTCAATCATTTTGACTACTTCATTTCCAACACGTTCTACATCATCCGTATCAATCGTGATACATCTTTTCAATACGGCTGTCATCATGATTAAAGTTATAAGGATTAAAAGCCCGATAAAAACAGGCTTCTTCCCCAATCGGCTATTGGTAAGTTTCATATTCTGCCGTTTTTAGTATTACCCAACTGTCCCTTTTATTCGTTGGAGAAATATGTTTCTATGTATTCGCGCTTCTCAATTAAAATCACAGTATTCGATACCCTTTTGCTCAGCATATTTTTTGATTTCGTCAATGTGATTATAATATGTATAATCATCTATCGGGTAGATAACCGTTCCTTTGCTGCATCCGCCCTCTCCATCGGGATATTCACCATAGATAATGATTGCGCCAAGAGAATCTAACGGAGTGATGGACTCAGGAAAGACCAATTCATATCGATGCAGTTCCAATTCCCGCAAGCCATATTTTCGATATAAGACAGCCGTTTCAAAGCCCATAAATCCACCTGATTTTCTCATTACAAATTCATCTGTTTCACAAAAGATAGGTTGCCAAGTAACAATAGAAAAAACAGCCCGATTAAGGAAAAAGGAATCCATAGAAAGCCATATAATTTAGCGATGACATTAGTCCAATATCTTTTCAACATAAAGAACATGAACATGATTCCGAATATTGCCGTTGTCCAAAATACGACATATCCGAGCTGCCATCGCAGATGAATTTGTTTATATGCGATAATAAGACAAAGGATAAGTCCAATTAAATGGAGAGCAATAATCTGATACTTATAAGTATTTATCTTCTTGATTATCATAAAACGAAGTCCTTTATTCAGTATTATTTATGAAAACATGTTCATCTCCAAATTCATTATCTACATAAATGAAGATATTATTTGGTATCTCTTTTCTAAAGTCTATTAGGTTGAGTTTGCCAAAGATAAAATTACCTTCGGAATCTACGTCCATCACATCTTTTATGCATAATAGATTATTTTTTACTTCTGCAAAAAATCCCTTGTAGAAATTTGAATAATAGCCCTGCCGAATCTTGTTTTTATACACAACAATTTTCCCATTTCCATGCGGACATTGTAATAGTCCAAATACATCGTTTTCTTCCAAGAGTGTTATTGTATCATTCTCGGAATTGAGAATAGTACCAATAAGCTTAAGTCCCGTATTACAGATACTATTACTGTCTTGTGCTATAATAATCGCTTCTTGTTTTATGTGCTTGATAATTTCCTCTTCATAAGACAAAACTGTTTTGTCATATTCATTAAAGGTCGTATAGATTGTATCCCCTCCATAATCCGAACTAATCTTAGATTTTTGTGGATTACCACAAGAACCTCCGATAAGACAACTGAATAGAAAGATTAGGCAATAACCTGTCAATCTTTTCATGTTTACTAATCTCTTACGATGGTCGCCATTAGCACCGTTCGAAATGCTATGTTGCACAATGCAGATTGTTTTAGTTCGTTGTCCTTTCATTCTACTTACTTTTTGATACAAAAGTACAAAAAGTCCGTGATGTAACATTCAATTATCACGGACTTTATTATGATTTACAGCTTAATACCTCTGTTTTGGCTTCTTACTTGTGGTCTCAGTTTCTCCATAAACTCCTCTTTCTTCCGTCTGAACCAACTGACATGTGAAACGCCATCTATGTGGAGGTTGTATTTCCCCTCTTTGTCCTCTTTAAGTGAACATATCGTTTTATCAGCCTTAAAATGCTGGTTGAACTCGCAAGAATAGAGTTCCCCTTTGATGGAAACATCCTTGAACGTACATAATTTTCTGATGACAGCATCGCCAAAGTTCAGCGTATCACGCAGAAACTTGATGGTCGGCATCAGTTTCTCCACATACGGGAAATAGTGCTTGACATAATCCACGAACTCGGACAGCTTGCGGTGTCGTTGTTCGTAAGCATTCGTTATCTCCTGTATGTGCTTCGCCTGTTGCTGTTCCTTTTGTCGTGCTTCTTCTTCAAGTTCAAGGATGCGGTCTTGCAAGTCCTCGTTTCTGCGTTCCAATGTTCTGACTTTGTTACTGCCGAAAAGAGAACCGACACTTTCAGCGATGTTGGTCACTGCGGTGGTGGCCGCGCCTTTCAGTTTCTCGGTCTGTACTTCTTTCTTGGCTCGTCTGAGTTCCTGCTCCGCTTCGGTTTTCTGTTCCTGCAAATCCACCACTTCCGATTTCAAGCTATCGGCAAGTTTCTGTATGTCCCGATAATACTGCTGCGTGGACTTGTGGCGAGCCTGCGAACCGTCTATGCCACGTTGCAGACCGTACTTTGCCATTGCTACGGCATAACTGTCCTGGTATGATTTCAACTTCAAGCGTGTCATTATGTCATCGGCACACAGACGGACGGCATTGTTTGGTTTCTTTCGATACCGCTTCTTTACCTGTTCCTCACGTTTCTTGCGCTTGCGTTCTCCCTTGACAATCGGGACGAGTGTGATGTGTATGTGCGGCGTTTCCTCGTCCCTGTGCAGGTGCGCTGCCACGATATTCTCCCTGCCGAACAGGTCGGCAAAGTATTTCATATTGTCGGCACACCATTCATCAAGTCTACCCTCCTTTTCGATACGCTTCATATCCTCGTGCGTTCCCGACACGTTGATACGGATTGCCCGAACTTGGTTGTTCCCGATTTTGCGTGTCAGTCCTGCTTCCTCCAATCTTTTCTGAATGGCTGCCGTGCGGTCTTTTATCCCATCGGGGTAAGTGACGAGTTTTCGGTTAAGGTGTGTGCGTGTGGGGTCTGCGTTCTTCGGTATGATGAAACGCTCGATGTGGGCGGTCGTTCCGCTGTCGGAACCGTGCGCCTTTTCCATGTGTAATACTACGAATCCCATATATAATTCCCTTCTTATTCTGCTTGTGAAACATTGTTTGATTATTGCTTATGTACGGCTGTTGCCGTTGGCTTTGGAGAGTCCAGAGAGGTGCAACCTCTTTGGCTTATTGGGGAATTTTCAGCGTTGCTTGCAATGCGGCTCGGAAAATTCCCTAATAAGCTACGGTATTTTCCATCGGTAAATATCCGTGCCGCTGCAAGCATCCCCTTACATCTTCAGCCCTTTCTTTTTCGGTGGCTGTATCATCCGCCTTGCGGATTGGACTTGCTTCTTCTCTTTTATCGGCTCATCCGATTGGGACATGGACTTACCACACAGGTAATCGTTCAGGTCTTTGTGTCCGTTGTAGTTGTCGGAGAAGTCCCGGATACGTCCGCTGAACTCTCTTGCCAATTCCAAGTAGGCATTTCTTCCTGCCTCGTCATTGTCAAGCAGGCAGTGGATGCGCTCGTACCTATGCAGCACGTCTATGGCTTTGGAAACATTGGCAACTGAATTAAGGATGATGTAATCCTGCCCGTCAAGGTTGGGCATGGTCGGGCAGTTCCTCATCCGTAACGTAAGAAATGACAGGTAGTCCATCATACCCTCGAACACAAGGCATTTCTCTCTCGGCTCTCCCTGCTGACGGATATGGCTGATGTCTTTCGGTGCGATGCAGCCTTTGAAGAAACGGTTGCGCACTTCATACCCTCCGGCAACATTGGGGAAGCCGATGGCGAAATAGGGTTTGCCGTTATGGATGAAGTGCAGCTCCTTACATTCCAGCCTTGCCAAATCGGTGTTTATTCCCCTTTCCTGCAAATAACGGAGCAATGCAGGATGGGTAAGTTCTCCCACCTCCAAATGCTGGAAACTCGGTTCGGATGAATGCTGGCGAAAAGAGAAAGATACGGGACGAATGTGCGGTACTCGCTCCGCTATCTTGTTGAGCAAGTAGGGTACATGGTCGGTTGCGTATAGTTCCTCTGCCAAAGCGATGATGTTACCGCCTTTGCCAAGCCCGTAATCGAACCATAGATTGCGGTCGGTGTTCACCTTGAACGAGGCTTCCGTTTCCTCCCGGAATGGTGATTTGTACCAAAGGCCGTTGCCTTGCTGTTTGACGGGCGTATAGCCCAAACTTTGCAGATAGTCTGCGATACGAATGTTCTTTACTTCTTGTATGTTCATATTTCTATGGTTTGATGATGATTGTAAAACCGATGAATTGATGAATGCGTATGCCAAACTATTGGATAGCAACCTTATACATTCTCATCATTGTTTCATCAAAGCACTTACCAAAAGAGAAAATCATCATTTGCCTTATCGGGTATGGCATACTTGACTTGTTTTCTCTTTTCATCAGTAAGTTGTTTTTGATGAGGGTTTGATGAGAGTACAAACCTTTATATTTCAGTATGGTTATATGCTTATTCATCATTTCATCAAGATAATCAGAGTGCTGTCAACTGTTCTCTTGTTACGGTATAGAACCGTCCGATTCTTCGTATGGGAGAATATCGGCACTCTCGGGTATAGTCCACTTGATAGGTGGTGTAAGTAAGTGTATTCGGTGCAGGGGTGAGTTTCCAACATTCCTGCAATACCTTACGGACTTGGTGCTTCTCCACCTTTACTTGCGAGTGTACCAGCAAAAGAAGAAGGTCGTTGTAACAGAACGAGAATGTGTCCGTTCCGACACTATCCATGATGTCAAGGATAAGTTCCTGCATTTCTATCTCCAGTCGGTTGCGGTTACTGCGAATAATCTTCTGCAAGGCTTCTGTATGCAGCAACGAGGGAGTAAACCACATGCGGCTTTCCTTTTCGGTGGATAGCTGTCTGTGTTGCAGGAAATGGAGAAAGGCGGGTATCTCCGCTTTCAGCTTTTGCAGGAAGTCGGTGTCATCGGACTGCAAGCGGTTTATCTTGCGCACCCAATAGCGTGTTTCTCCTGCATCTATGATTACGGGCAGGTACTCGTTGTTAGAACATAGCACGAACTTGGCAAAGAACGCTATCTCGTCACGGTCTTTGCCTTTGGCTTCCACCTTATAGGATAGTGTGGTACTGAGGTTCTTCAACCTCTCGCTGTCCTCCCTGCGGTTGAGCAGCACCTCATCCACCACGATAAGGAGCTTTCCTGCCCAATCGGAATTGAACTGACTGCGGAAATCCTCGTTGGTGTTGAAAGTGACATTGTTCTGAAAGACGGCTTTCAGAAAGTTCAGAAACGTACTCTTACCTGTGTTACGTTCCTCCGATACCAGCAGCAGGATGGGCAACTTTTGGATGGGTTGCAGGTAGAGCAGTTGCAGATAGTCCATCCCCAACTCGTATTGCTCCTCGAAAATGTGGCGAACCAATGATTGGATGCAGGGAAACTCGCCTTGCTGTGGACAATGCTCTATCGGCTCATAGAGGTTGAGGAACTTGTCCACCACGGGACGATAGTCCACATGGCTTGGGACTGTACAGAAACCGTCATACTTCGGCACGGTGGCAAGATAGTCCTTGCCATAGTCTTGGCGCAGGGTCTCGTTGTTCCACATGATGCGTTTCTTTACATACCCTCCGTTCAGTCTTGGCTGCTCCACAATCTTGTAGAGCGTTGTTCCTACTCGGATGAACTCTTCTTTTGCCACGCTGCCATCTGATGGCGGTTTGTGGCTCTCTTGTTGTTTGTTAGCTGACATAATCAAATAGTTTTAAGTTTGAAAAATACCAGCTACAAAAGTATAAGCATTTAATGGATAAGTTGTTACGCAAAATATAGCAGAATACAGAAAAAAGTACTCTGGGGATAGATATTTGAGGAATTCTATAAACTTAAGCCTATTATGAACGGCAAGAATTCTCTCATCTGGGGTATTTCGAGTACCTTTGTGGTATAATTTGGTTGAATAGTTAGCATATGGTAGAATATACAAGTAGTAGATTGTGTTTCAAGGCTGATTTGATTGAGCCTTTGAAAGATAATGAAACATTTATTGTCCATACTCCAAATGGAACATTTAAGTTTACAAAATCTGATTTCTATCGTGTCTTTTCAAATGTCATTGAAACCAAGAGCTATCAAGAGGGCAGAATGTATAGTTGTAAATATCCACCTAAACGAGCTATGCAATTTCTAATATCAAGTCAATCCTCGACATTTAAGCGGCCCGAAAGACGTATGCCCACAAAAGATTTGGTAGGGGAAGAAATCCGAATGAAAATTAAGGAAATAGGTACATTGTGGCATAATTCTCCTAATAACCCTCAAATAGAAGTTGATGTACTTGAAAATTGGAATAATCTGATAGAAGAATGGATAGCAGACAAAGATATGCCATTGATTATTCGTAAAGAGACAAATAAACGAGGTCAATCATTTATGCATCCCTGTGGAAGAGAAATTATCGTTTCAGACAATACCGTAGCTATTTGGGTGTATAGCAATGTTTTAAAAGGAACAGTGTTTACCTTATCTCAAATCAAAGAGTTATTGAGCCAAAAAGAGTTGCCAACGGTGTTTATGGCTACAAAGGAGATTAAGGCCAATGCTAAGTACACAAAACCATTAGGAAGTTATGCTTTGTCTAATTGGAAATTGTGTCATATCCACCCTGTTGGATTTAATACTAATACAAATATTGAAGATTTGAAAATTTACGATATTGAGGACCATTTTCGGAAATATGTAAATCCGAACAATATGTTCGTACTTCCTAAAGAAATTGGTTATTTAGGGGAAATTGATGTATTTATAGAGGAGCAGAAACGATAAAAGATAAACAGCAGGAGCGCAATGAACTCCTGCTATTTATCTAATCTACGACATACCCATAGAGCAATCGGCTAGCGAAAAGAAGATGGTTTGTTTCTCTTTTCGCAAGTAGAACCTTCTCAGAATGGCGTTGCGCACCTGCTTCGCTCCGAATGTGCCAAAGTGGAAAGCGAGGGCGATTATCGTTTCAAGGTTGTAAAACTCCATGCAGCACTTGTCAGATAGGTGTATGGTACGCTTTATCTCGTGCTCTCTCAACACGCCACTCTTGCAAAGAGCCTTTATCCCAGCCCGAATGGTCGGGGCGGTAACATTGAACAAATCCAACAACTCGGATTCGTTCATCCATACATTGGTTATGTCATTCGGCAAAATAACATTGCCGAACTCATCTATTGTGATGGTACTTCTTTCCATAGTCCTATGCCATTGTTGTGTTTCCAAAAGACTGGTTCAGTTTGTCACCGAACATCGTAAGGTCGTGGTCTATTTTCTGCGTGGTTATCTTCGCATAGAGTTGGGTCGTAACGATGTTCGTATGCCCCAACACACGGCTGACACTTTCAATCGGCATACCTTTACTCAGTGCGAGGGTGGCGAACCCGTGCCTTGCACAATGGAATGAGATGTCCTTTGTGATTCCGCACTCTTTTATCATCTTTTTCAGTGGCTTGCATATAGACCAATAGTTCAAATTCGGAAAAACGGACTTGTCTGTTTGGAACTCCTCGTAACGCTTGATAATCTGCAAAGGAATGTCAAGCAATTTCACTTGGAAGGGGATTTTGGTCTTGTGCCGCTTGGATAATATCCACTTCTCACCATTCACCTCCACTATATCATCAGTGGTAAGTTCCTTGACATCCACGAATGACAGTGCGGTAAAGCTGGCGAAAACAAAGATGTCACGGATGTAGGAAAGTTTGGCATCCACAAATTCGTGTGTCATCAATGTTTTCAGTTCTTCTTCCGTCAGATACTCACGTTCCTTTATGTTAGGGCTTATATGGAATTGGGCAAACGGATTTCTCGGTATCAGTCCGTTGAAGTGCGCACGCATGACCACACCTTTCAACCACATGCAGTTAGTCCAGATGCTGCCGTTCTGCAATCCTCTGTCAGTGGAAAGGAACACAGCAAACTCCTTGATGAAGTCGGGAGTAAGTTCAAGCATAGACAGGTCGCTTCGCTTGTAGTTCGCCTTGATGAATGCCGCCACATGGTTTCTTGCACGAACTCTTGCCATGTAAGTGGCTTTTACACGGTCAGTACCCACCCGCTTTTGAAACGTGGCGTTGTCCTTGTCAAACGCTCCGAGCAATGTTTCATACTCGCTGCCGATTCCTTGATAGGCGTTGCGCACCATTTCTGCCGTAACATACGCTTCTCTGTCTGAAATGCGCTGGTAGTGCTTGATGATTTGCGCCTTGATGTTGTCCAAAGCGTGGTTGATGTCCCTCGCTTCAATGCTCTTTCCTTTGGCTCGGTTGCCTTTCGCATCCCAAAGCGTTTTCGGGATGTTCTGCTTGCAACTGAACTGCGCCACAGAACCGTTGATTGTCACTCGTCCCATGATGGGGACAATGCCGTTTTTCTCCTTGCTGCCGTTCACGTAGAACAGCACTTTGAATGTACTTCTTGCCATACTCGTTTTTTTGTTTGCAAAGTTAAATATCAACGAGTTAAACCTTGATACGCAAAACGGAGACAAACGGTGCAATAGCGTCCTACATGTGTTAAATCTTACATCTTCTTGGGTAATGATTTGCAAACCGTTCTCCTGCTATATTCTGCTTTTTCTTGCATTTTCTGCTTTTTCGGTTTGTCCTCATCTGACACCGTAACGACATTGGTATAAAGTCATTTAGCGTCATTTCTCCAATTTCCCGAGGTTATTCCAGCATTTTTAGCTAGCTTTAGCATCAAATCCGTTCCATACATATTCAGAGATAGCATGTTCTGGAGTATATCTGTTTAGTATCTTACGGATTCCGACAGAGGTAATTTCAACAGTTTCTGAGTTCATGATTATTTAAGTATTAAATACAGGACAAATATTATATATTATTTCTCTTTTACTGCCATCCCAGCCTTTAATTTATAACATTGTTATTGTCAGATTTCTTGCTCTTTATCCATGAATTTGAAAATCCCTTCCTCAAGAATTTCCTGTAAGGAATGTTCTTGGAGGATCACTTGATAAGTGGAATAAAAATCTTCGTCAAGTCCCACATAAACAATATTGTCATGAAGTTCCTCTATGTTTTTTATAGACGCATGAAGTTTACAGCTTTTATCGGGACAATCTTTTACGATCTTTTTAATTTTCTCTAATTTGTTCAGTAGATCATCGTATTGCGATACCCCTTTGGTAGTTGGTTGAATTTGGTAATTCGTTTTCTTGGATGGCTGTATATTATGATTAGGATCAAACAACACAATATGAAATACAGACGAGTCCCTGTCAAAATAGCCTACTATACGCCCCGTACTGGAAGAAATGGAAAATTGCATCATCGGGAACTCCTCTTCATTATCTAGAATTGCCTTGGGGAGCCAATCGAGTTCTTTTCTTTGGATAGGAATGTTCTTTGCATTCCAATCAATAGGATGACAGCGTAAAGCGTTGCTACCTCTGTTTTCTTCCAATACTTCTTGGGGAGTCATGGTACCCAATGTTTGCAACCGCTCCATAACTCCGATATACCATGTTTGTGAGCATTTGCCAATCTCGAAGTTAGGTATTTGCCTAAAATAAGAGAAGGAAAAAACAATCTTCCTTCTCTTGACTTCTTTATCTTCTTCCGAACTAACTAACGACTTGCCCCCATATTTAGGTTGTCCGGAGTTAAGCGTTAAGTTCTTCCCACTTCTTGCCATAGTATTCTGTCATAAGTTCCGGAGAGATAACTTTATCACAACGTTCATTTACTCCTAAATCACCTCTTGTTTTAAGCCAAGGCATTTCTGTATGTGAAAGTCTTTCCAGTTCCGCACCACTATATTTAAAGTAATTTTCTAAGATGAAGTCTACGAATTCTGCATCCTCAGGAGTAAGAACTACATTTTTGTTCTGGCAATCTTCTACATTTATTTCGGAATAAAGGTATTTTGTCGGATTAAAGCGGTCATAGATTGCTCGGTTTACAGGACCATGAATCCAAGCTTCAAAGTCTCCGGTAAACATAGGTTTCTTATGTATTCCATAAGACCATGCCTGAACATAATACAATAGTTTTTGCAACTTTAAATTGATTAAAGAAGCATTTATATCTTCCGTCTTTACACGCAAGATAATATAGTCTGCTATATCATGTATTGAACTCATTCTTTGTTAGACTTGAATTATATTGCAAATATAAATAGAATATTTCTTTTTCAAAAAATAATTTATTGAATTTATGTACTTTAAACTACATATTCTCTTTCTCTTGTCTTTCTTCTTCCAGCAACCTATTGGTGTACGTAGAAGATTTTTCAGTTCCGTATCATCTTAGTATCATGAAATATGTTTCTTGATAAACCTATATCAATGTTTGTGATAGCGGAAAAGGTTTTCTCCTACTGGTATCTGTTGTTTCTTATTCCGGTCCAGCTTTTTGCAATTCTTCCTTTTCAGGATGATTGGCTGGTAATTATGGGGTATATAGCTACAGGCTTCCCCTTCATTAGAATATATAGATACAGTCTGTAAAGTCTTTATCTAGCCTTATTTCTACCTCATCTGTTACCATCCCATGTTTTAGAGAGGATATACACTGTTTGTAAATATGCTGTGTGTGTCTTTTGTTGCTGAATTTCTCATTGGCTTTACACTCACAGCATACCTTGTTGAAATGTCCTTTTTTCTTGTGCCATACACCTGTTTAAATAGAACGTAAAAGTAGCAAAAAAAAGTAATTTCCGAAATGGGAGCTTCGCCTTTTTTGTATATTCTTGATACTATTTCTGCTGCATCTCCTTAGGTTCGAGAATGGGTATTAAATGTTTTATAACTTTTTTGAATATCAGACTTCTGTGCTTATTTCATTAGTCCCTTATAATATATTGTAGATAAATTATTGTGTTAACCGTTCTTTTACATGATTCATTGATTGTTTTAGACTAGCATTCATTACTCGGGCATAATGTTGTGTCATTCGTGTGGAAGCATGTCCAAGCATAACCGATACATCTTGTAGGGGGACATTGTTAGCGAGCGTAATGGTAGTCCCGAATGTGTGTCGGGCGGTATGAGTGGTGATATTTTTCTTAATCCCGCAGAAATCTGCTATTTCTTTGAGATAGCTGTTCATTTTCTGATTACAGGGAACTGGGAGACAACATCCTTTTTTGATGCAGACAGGATTGTTTTCATACTTCTTTAGTATGGCAAGTGGAACGGGAAGTAGAGGTATGTTACAGATGGAAGATGCTTTATGCCGATGCATCAATTTGATTCTTCCTTTTCTGATCCACCAGTCTCCATTATTGTCCTGCACCAAATCCTCTTTTTTGAGCGTGGACACATCGGCAAATGCCAGACCGGTAAAGCAGGCGAAAATGAAAATATCCCGTACCAGGACTAGTCGGGGTATAGTGAATTCCTTATTCATAACAGTCTGCAATTCGTCATATGTGAGGAATACAGGATCGGTTTCATCCTGCTCCATTTTGTATCCATAAAACGCATCTTTCTTCATCCAACCTTTTGCCAGTGCCA
>OJAL01000076.1_pt1 | contig 87846 bp, 81 predicted proteins | sample 1589301 | NCBI WGS metagenome assembly OJAL01 (sample SAMN03283261) | human gut metagenome | biome: human-associated habitat; material: feces | host: Homo sapiens | place: USA | collected 2013
CATCCTGATAGCGTACCTCTTTTAATTTTTCATAGTAGAATTTTTCATGTGCTTCGCTGATAAAATTGATTATCTGTTCCTTTTTGTTTTCTGCTCCTAACGCTGTGTTGTTCATAGTGAACCTCCTTTTAAATTGAATTGAAAAAGGCACTCCTAATGGAATGCCCTAATATAAAAAATAGGGACACTCTTTCAAGTATCCCTACGTTCTATCATCATATCTGATAGTTCTCTATTTACTTTCATATTCAGAATTATTTGTGTTCCCACAACCGAGGTCTAATGCCACAACAACCGTTACCTTCCTCACAAGCTCTTTTTCCTTGTGATTTTCAGCAATCCTGTTGAAGCTGAAAAGCTCTGCAAAAGTGCGTAAATTCAAGGATTTCTATATATTCTTTCTGTGTAGTCCTACCACAGTCTCCACATGCGGAATCGTTTTTCACCGCTTTAACAGTACGCGAACCCGCATAGTTACTGAGTTTTTACACTCTTTGACAGGTTGCTAATATCTGCAATCATAAGGTTAGGACATGGCGTACAGACCGTTTGACTTTGTAAACGTGTGGCGGGTACGCCGATATTTTGTAACACTTTTATAATACAAAATTATTCTAAATACTGCTACCAAATTTGGTAATATATCAGTACGCCGATTTGTTTTGGGCATTTTTGCGAATGGCATTAACACCCTTTCAATGTTCACTTTTATTGAAACCTATATTTTCCTTTTCCATGTCCTGTTACAGGTACGATTACCTCACTATCAACCAACAGTTTTATTAACTTGGAAGCTCCTGATGGCTTTAATCCAGTAATTTCTTCAACTATCGTTCTTCCGAAACAATTTTCTTTTCCACATTTTGAAAATATTTCTACTGTATGTATTACCGAAACACGTACATCATAATATATTCTTCTTCGTTTTCATCAATAATCTCGAAGCCAACATTTTTGTACATCTTCACTGCATAGTTTGCTTTCTGTACTGCCAAGGAAGTTTTCTGATACCCTCTTTCTTTTAACTCTTCCAACATCCGTTTCATCAGCATAGTTCCAATCCCAAGACCTCGATACTCTTTATATAACGATATGGCAAAAGACGGAACACCATCTTCTACATGTCCATAATCATCCATATTACGAACCCAGACAGCGCCGACTATCTTTTTGTCAACTTCAGCAACAAAACAAATATCTCCTTCCTGCTTGCCAAAATCCTGCACATAAATCTGTAATTCTGGTGCATTTATAATCTCTTTTGGCGGTGCATCTACACCTTCTGGAATGAAAATTGCTTCATACAGGAAATCATCCAGCAATGCTATTTCCTTGTTATTCATATGCCTTATATTATAACTGATTTTATTATGAAAACCAATCAAAGTTCTAATTTGATTTACATCATATTCTTTAGCTGGAAGAATAACTGCATTTTTACCTATTATTTCTTTTACTATACGTAATTCTAACTCTTGCCTGTGTTTAAAATGACTGATCATATCCTCAAAAGCACTACATTCATGTTTCCTCCCATAAGGAGAGTTCACCAAATATTCTAACATCATCTGATACCATAACTCATTTCCATTCTCATCACAGCGTTCTTTTTGAATTATTTTAATATTCTCTTCCAACTTATCACTATAGAGATAAAATAATATAAACTTCTTTGCATCAATGCACCTAAACAAATTGCGATAGAACTCTATAATTTCTTCATCACTGAGCATATGAAACAAAATTAAATCCTCTATTACATTTTGAAAGAAAGAACATTCAAATAAATATCCTGTATCTGTAAAATTTTTAAACCTTGTTACTATAATTTCCTTTAGCTCCGCCAAAGTTTTTCGCCCATTATAGACTTCATAATTCTCCAAATCTTTATAAAATCCCGGAATATCCGTAATTATCTTAGTGTAAGTAATGATATAATTCTCTTGTTCCCTAACTGTATTTTTTATAATTTCATCCCTTATCGAATTGTATTTTTGCAAAACAGCCTCATATTCCTTCTTCGACATTAAAGCACACCAAGCCAATTCTATCGGAGAATAATCTCCTTCCCTACATACATGTAACTCAGGATTAAACTTCACAATATTATTTATCAGCGTGCTTTTTCCTGATCCTTGAATACCTTCTACAAATATATTTTTCATAAAGCAAATCTCCTTTCAAATTATAATTCAATTACCTTAGTTGCTATTTTTTCGCAAAATTTCCTGTCATGTTCAACAAATAGCATGGTTGGCTCATACTTTAAAATTAATCTTTCTAACTGCATCCGCGAAAAAATATCAATGTAATTTAATGGTTCATCCCAAATATAAAGGTGTGCCGGTGTAAGTAAACTAGTCGCCAACAAAACTTTCTTTTTCTGGCCTTCCGAGTAAGTTTCCATATTTTTAGTAAACTGCTCTCGTCCAAAATCAAGCTGCCGAAGTATGGCACAAAATAAACTCCTATCCAAATCATGCGTTTTACAATAATTTGTAACATTACCTTTAATTCCAATTGTCTCCTGACCAACATATGAAATAACAAGACCACTTGCCACCTCACATAGTCCTTCTTCAATTATACAAACACCTATATTGGAATTACATTTTTCTAGGATTTTTCTAATAATTGTTGTCTTTCCACTTCCATTTTTTCCGGATAATACAACACGATCACCCTTTTTAATGTCAAAAGACAGCCCTTGAAACACTGGTTTATCTGAGTCTTTATATTGCAAACTATACTCTTTTACATTAACAAGACTATTTTTGTAATGAACAAGCTGAAACAACTTTAAATCTTTAAGATATTCTATATCTTCTAAAAGACCCTCCTTTTCCTCAATCTCTCTTTCAATTCGTTTTTCCATCTGCTTTACACGCCTCTGCATCTTTTTTGTTTTGGCTCCTATAAAACTTCTTGTGCTTAAGCATCTGTCATGTTCTTTTATCGGATCAAATCCTATTTTGGTGCGTTCATTTTTATCTGCCCACTTAGCAACCTGTTCTGCCGCATGGTTCAACTTTTGAATCTCCTTTCGGTGTTTCTCATTTTGTGCTATCGCAAATTTATCTTTACGTTGCTTATTCTCCCACCAGACCGAAAAATTACCATTTTGTACTTCGATACTGCAACGATTCAATACCAGACAATGATCTGTGCATGCATCCAACAAATCTCTGTCATGAGAAACCAGTATAAAACCCTTTTTAGAAGCTAAATACACCTTCACACACTCCCTTGCATTTTGGTCAAGATGATTCGTCGGTTCATCAATTAATAAAAACTCATTTTCCTGTGAAAACAAAACTGCAAGTAATATCTTTGTACACTCTCCGGGACTTAAGGTACAATAAGGTCTATACAAAATCTCTGAACTTTCCGATAGCTCTTCCAACTCACAAATTACTCTCCATATTTCACACCCCGGCTTCAAATCTTCCATAAATTCTGCCACAGGCATTTGCTTTTGGTATTCTGCAATTTCATAAGGAAAATAATCAAACTTCGTTGATGCACTTATGGAACCTGTAAACTGATATTTTCCAAGTAATAAATTTAAAAAAGTTGTCTTCCCTTTTCCATTTCTACCAATAAAACCTAGTTTCCAATTTGTATCAATCGAAAATGAAACATTCTCAAAAACATAATCAAAACTCCCTTCATATCCAAAGGTGAGATTATTTATACTAATTTGTGCCATATACATTCCTCCTCTCATGGTTACAATAAAAAAAGAACCATTCGTTGCCAAACAGTTCCATTACATACTATAACCTCATATGGTTCATCAAAAGAAGGAAATACACCCAACATTGTAATCATTTTTATGCACACAAAAAGAGAGGTTATGAGAACATAATCCACTTTTGGCAACATGACAAGTAGTATGGGCGATATCGCTCATACTGCATAAACATTCATGTAATCAAAAGTAAATTATCTTCTCATCTTTTCACCTCTCTCCTTAAGATAAAGCCATTCTAACACTCCGACTTTCCTTTGTCAACAAAGGAATATACTAATTCAACTCATTCCACACATCCACATAATCCTGCAATCCGCCCGGACGCATTGCAATACTCACATAATTTGCCGGTTCTTTCCTTGCAAGTCTGGCAAGAATCCCCGCATCCGCCGGCTCATCAAATACGACCTGCTCCTCTACTTTATCACAGTCAATCACAAGTTGCTTGCCATCCATATCTGTCATAATCACTGCATTTCTGGTATCATCATAAAAGTACAAATTATATTTCATATAATCCCTCTTTTTCCCTAAAGATCAAACAAATTCATCTGATTATTAATAAGTGACTTTACCTTTCTTTCCTTGATTACATCTGTGCTATCTATTTCACCAAACAACAAAGGTGATTTGGGATTGTGCATACCAAAATTCTTTTCTACAGTATTTGAACTATAATTTGCATAACAATACAAACATCCATTTTTGCATGTATTATAGGCTCCTATATCAATACTTGCCACACATCCACATTCTGCTCTTTGATTTGTGTCTTTATCAACATTAAGTTTAAATCCGCCAATTCTCTCTATTCGTTCCCTATCAATACAATGAGCATGCTCAACTCCTATATTATGAAAATCTCCAATTTCAGCACAGGTATCAATATACAAACCATACTCCTTTGCTATTTCTACAAATCTTTGCAATAATTCTACCTGCATTTCATATGTATCTTTGACAATACTTAAGAGCTTTACATTTCGCTCTGTATTTCTATACATATCCATAAAGCTCACAGTACACTTCTCCGTATAATCACCCAATTTTGAAGCTAATACTTCAAAATACTTACAATGATACTCTATTGAGTACTGCTCATTAAAGAATATCGGATCATATCTCCATATAACCTTTTCTTTTCCAATTTCTTTGGATAACTGTTGAAATGTCGGAATAATAATTTTATTTTTTGATGGTAAATTCCTTTCTACATCAGGACCATACGCACTTAATGTAAATTGAAAATAATATGTATAATCATTAATTTGATCCAAGTATGACAACATTGGAGTTGAATTTTTTGTCCAAAATACGATTGCATCAACAACATCTGGAGATAAATCTATCTTACTTACCTGATGTATATTCATCGGATTTCTAACCAATACATATTTCTCTTTTAATCTATTAACCAACCATTCCGAATAGTAAGACGGTATATCTGTACGTCTACTTGCACTAATAATCATTTCTATCATCTCCTGCTATAATACTTCAATCAAAAGCTGCGCACTTGAACACACTTCCCATGGCTGATATGTAGAAAGTCTATCAGGAATATTATATACAATACGATTTGATTCGTGTTTTATACCATACCTCTGAAATTCGTTCCTTATATTGTAATCAAAATAATATCCTTGACTATTTTCTATCAGACCCTCACCATCTAACTTTTCAACCAATTTCTCAAAATAATCGCGACCTCTATTATTGCTATTTACATCATTAATGAGAACCACTAATGGCTTTCCTTGTTCCTTATGTAAAATAATATTCTGAACCAATTTTTCAAAAAAACTCTCTATCTCACCTATTTGCCCTGAATTATAGAAATGTGATATAACATATTGCAATACAATAACGTTTGCATTTGAAATGTTATATTCTTCCGTTACGGCATCCATATATTTAAATTGGGTTCTTCTTAAAGTTTTTGTTTTATATGATTTAATTTGCTCATGTATTGGTTTCCATTTTTCATTAACATCTATACCGATATAACTTACAGATTTATCATATGATTTTTCATGGCAATATCGTTCAAATGCCATTAAATCTGGACAACCACCGCAACCAATAGACAAAACATGGTAATCATTAATTTCTTCAAGTGCTTGGCTCTTTCTCATCAGATACAAAAGTTCAGAAGCATATTTGGCCGAGTAATCACACACGTAAAAATTAAGCATTCTACTACAGTCGTAATCTTTCTTTCCATTTGGATATCTCCCTGGGTAATGTACCTCCTCCAAACAATTTTTGCAGTTACCTTCGCATTCTCCTGGACAACCATTTTGATGATCACAAACAAAACAATCTGTTTGTTTGTATTGCTTGTCGCAGTATCCTATTATAGTTTTTATCAATGCTTTTTTTCTTAACTTTGATAATTCTACTTCCGTTAATCGAGAATTATAGAAATCAACTTGCATACTACTATCATTTTCTTCACCACACAAAGGACAAATATCATATTCTCTTTCACGCATTCCTTCTAGTTGTTGTTCAACCCTTTGCTTGTAAATATGGTGACATGAATCACATACTTTTAAAAAATTTGTTTCTTCATACTCTGTCAATTTACCATTTTCATTAAAAGCAAGCATGATATTTCCTCCTTTGCATGACCAATTTTTGCAACATAATTTCTTAATATCTAAACCATCCCAAAATGCTCCAGCGCATCCTTTATCGCTTTTTCCTTCTCCTCCGGACACTGAGGTTGTCTGCTATCCTCTGATTTCGGAAGATTATAATTCTCCCCAACTTCTATTCCACACTTTCTTTTTACCTGTGAAATATATAGGTTAGAAACCTTCAACCCATGCTCCTTCAGCACATATTTCTGAATTTCCTTATAAGTTGCCTTACTCTCTGCTGAAGTCAAATCCAGCTCATCCAACTCTAATTCCACTTCAATGTAATCATCAGCCTTTTGTTGGGACAAAAGAACAACCGTCTCCACATGTGTCGTCACTACAGTTGGAACACACTGCTTTTACCTCGTCACTACTATTGGAACACTTTTTATTTGTCGAGGTATTACTATAACGGTTCTTACATCCATACAAATCATCTTTATATCCTGTTCTATAAATAAAAGTTACTTTGTAGGGATCTGAATTACCTTCTTCATCGTATCCACCAAGGATTACTTTCTCTATCAAGCTTTCAAATACATCTCTGTCAAACCTTTCAAGATATCGATTTTCCTCCAAAACTTTTCTGAATTCTTTTAACCTGATACGATGAACTTTTTCTATATTTACACTATTTTTTAGATTTTCAATAGCCGCATCATTTGCTGCTAACTTACGAACTAATTCTAGGTCTTTTGATTCATATATATCTTGTGCAACACTCCCATCAAGATATTTTTCCAACAGAATACTTCTCTTGGATCTCAAATTTGTATCAGTGGTCTTTGCTTTCGCAAGTTTTGATTCCACACTATCTTCAGATAATGCTTTATCAACTCTTTTTATGAACTCATCTATTACATCATTGTTATTATCACATAACATTCGGTACGATTCAAGAAATGCTTTTTCCAAAACTTCTTCTGGAACGCCCTTGCTTTCTGGGCAATTCTGTTTTCCATTTTTTGTACTGTTAGAACACTGCCATATTGTTTTTGTATGATTCGTATTACTATGCCAACTACGTCTGGAAGCTATCTTGCCACAATATCCACATTCAATCATACTGCTGAATGCATACTGACGACTGTACTTTATTCGGGCTCCAAATTCAGCAGCCGGCTTACATCTATTTCCACCCCTTCTGTTTCTAATTTCCTGTGCCTTATCAAAAATCTCTTCTGACACAATCGCCGGATGATGATTTTTAATATAGTATCTATCTTCCTGCCCCATATTTTGAAGTCTGCGTTTTGATATAGCATCTACCGTATAAGTTTTTCCCATCAGCAAATCGCCTTTGTATTTCTCATTTTTGACTATACACATAACTGACGAAACGCTCCATCTATTCCCTTTAATGGTTCTTTTTCCCATCTCATTCAGTTCTCTTGCTATCATACATCCACCGGCTCCAGCTACATATCTATCAAAGATATACCGCACATCTTCAGCTCCATCTTCATTAATAGAAAGCGTTTTTGTGACAGGGTCATAATCATATCCCAAGCAGCCTTGGAATCCAACCATCTCACCACGTTCCATTTTCATCTTCAATCCTTTTCTAACATAAGCAGAAGTATTTTCAACTTCCTGCTGTGCTACAGAGCTCAGAATCGTCAATAAAAATTCTCCATCCTTCAGACTATGTATTTTTTCCACCTCAAAGTATACATCTATATTTCTCTCTTTTAGCATTCTGACATACTTTAATGTATCCAGTGTATTCCTTGCAAATCTCGGTATGCTTTTAGCAATAACCATATCAATTTTTCCATCCAGGCAGTCATCAATAAGTCTTTGGAAATTTTCTCGCTTATCAACCTTTGTTCCTGTAATAGCTTTATCCGCATATACACCTGCCATTACCCATTCCTTATTGCTCTTGATTAAATCAGTGTAATATCTGACCATCGAATTATAGCTTTTGATCTGATCCTCTTCGTCGGTACTTACACGACAATATGCAGCGACACGCATCCTGCTACTCCTGTCTATCCCTGAATCATCTCCCGGGATCACCGGATTTGCCTTTATAATTTCTACCTCCATCTAAACCTCCGTTGTGTGTTCCCATAATAGTGTACATATCAATTATATAAAAACACACTCATTTTTTCAACTAAAATGATTAGATATGACTTTGTAATCTTTCTTCAAACTTTCCAGTATTTTTCTATGCTCTTCCTCAGTTATCAACTTTTTATCCTTTAGTTTAGCAAGATACGAAAGCTGAAGATTATATCTTACCAAGGATTTATTGTTCATATATCCCATCAACCCTTTCTCAATATTTGTGCAAAAAAAATATCTGCCAATAACAATCCACCAATAAATTGATAGACTCTTATTGCCAGATATTAAAATAAAACATACAGGTGACAGCTCAGTACACTGTCCACATCGGTCTTGCACCGTCATAAAAGACTGAATATCATCAGAAGTATCATTATTAAAGACATGTATCATCGCCAATGCATCTGCTACATTTTTTTGCCAAATAGTTCTCGCTCCTCACCTTTGCTTCAACACCCGAATCAGTATTCCATCGCATTTATTCTATAATATCAGAACAGGTAAGTCATGGCGTATCTGCCAAGTTGCTCCACATATCCCACATGTCCCATATGCTTCCTATTCAGCTATCAAGGTACATAAATCTTATATCTATGCAGCATACTTCTGTTGTTATCCTCTCCGCCTTATAGATATTCAGATCTATTTTCATTATAGATTTTTTGCAAAGATAACTCATCAGCTCAACCATCTATTACTTGATTATTTCATATGGCAGAGCATAAAAAATTCCATGGTCATCCCATGGAATTTCTTTCTTATATGTATTTGTTGTCATCTTCTATGCAGTCCATATAACCAAGTAATCGACTACGGCTGATATCATCATAATTGCATATACGCTTGCACATTGCATTACACATCGCACGTTTTTCATCTAAAGCTACTAGCTCACCTGGATCACACAAAAGCTCTGCAATACTTATGTCCAAACACTCTGCAATTTTCATCACCGTATCCAGCTTGGGATTACTTCGTCCCTCAATAATATCTGAAATGGTACTCACATTAAATCCGTATTTAATCGCAAAGCCATGGGCTGTAAGTCCCCTGGCAGACACTAACTCTTTTAGTTTTTCATGAAATGGTTTCATTGGTAAATCATCCTTTCCGCTTTGCCTATTATAACAACCTCGGAATTCCGAATGCGACCTCTAAACCATATATATGCAAGATAATTCATATGGTTTATCGGCTACCTATCTTGTGCACTACTATCCGAAAATGAATAGACCCATAATCCATGTGACTTTTCCCTATCGTACCAATATACGATCATATTTTAATGGGAGTTCCCCATTTGGGCAGTTCCCAAATGTAGGAGTGAAAGCATTTAAATTTTATCACCATATTTTTTTATTAAAATTTATAACTTATTCATCATAGGATAAAATACCCTCTTCTATTTCAAGCCGAATCATTTCTTCGATATTTTGAAATTCATACATATTTTCAACTTCAAAGTCCGGCAAACCAAGGACAGATGAAAGAATAGGCAAATCAGAAGTAAATATCTTGAATTCACTCAATTCATCGATAAAAGCATCTATGTCTATTATACTTTCTTCTGCAGCTTCATAAATCAGATCCGAAAAAATCGAACGCCATAAATCGTTATGTCCACCAGTATATCCATACGGTTCATCTTTTCCATATACTCTGCTATGATTAATACATTCCTCGAAATGAGCAAATTCATGAAGTAACGCAATGACTTTTTGATTCATTGGCAAATACCTCCAAACTACTATTTCTTTTGAAGGTGTGTATATTGCAACGGCATCACCAGGTAATGTTTTACCCGTTTCCACCACCACCAAATCATATTTCGTGATATCACCAAGCCATTCCGGAGCTATTACGCTCAAGATCAAAATTAAAAAATCTAATAATTCCATTTTAGTCGTCTCCTTTCATAAAAAGTGATAAAATCTAAATGCAAATCAAATATGAAAGAAACTTCAAGTCAGAATGGAAATAACGGGGGTAATTTAATTTTGAAGAATCTCTACTACTCAAAAATTTTTAATATATTATCTTTGGAAAACTTAGATGGAGCCATTATTAGCAAAATAAATTTTTATAGACGGTACTCACCATATAACAAATACCCACCAACTACATATTGTCCATCTTGTAAACAAAACGAATATACTGTCTTCAAAGGATACCGTGGCGAAAGGAAAAAATCTCTTAGATATTTTTGCACCTACTGCCATAAATCTTTTACATTACGCAATTCATACATAACAATATACGGCTCAAGGAAACCATACTTAACTTGGTTTTATTTTTTGCATTCTCTTCTTTTGCATGGAAAAATAGAAAAAGAAAGCTCCTTAGCAATAAAAAGCCTGTTTTATAATGATAAGTTAGAACCTGATGATCAGATAACTACAAGGACCGGAAAAGCATGGGAAAATCTCATACAAAATGACTTAAAACTTATTATATGTTTTGCAAACAACAAATCATTTACGGAATTTTCAACAAACGATGAGCTTTCATGGTGGAACAATCTTCTAGCATTTTACAAATCAATACCAGATGGCGAAAAACAATACATCATCAATCTTCTCCTAAATATCATATCATATGCAGAAGAAAACAAAGAAAGCCTATCAAGGTCTTAACCATTGCACTTTTTTCAATTCACTTATATAATGTATGTATCTGTTGTTATCCATGGGATAAGTATGTCCACTGGTAGCAACAGATTTTTTTATGCCCTGTTATGCCACCCGTGGCATAACCAAGTACAGCAAGCATTGGTTTTGCATCCACAAAACCGCTATTTTTCAAATTTCCCCTGGATGGGAAAACTGAAAAAATAGCAAAAAGATACTTGGGGAATATCCCCAAACCCCTAAAATCAGTGAAAGGACATAAAAAAGAATGAATGAAAAAACAAAGGAAATACATCTTAGAATCACCGAAGAGGAATATCAAATGTTGCTCCAGCAACGAGACTTTCTGAAATACTCTTCCATAGCACAAGTGCTTCGAGCCTACATACATTCCGGTCACTGTTACCGGTTTGATATGTCAGGATTATATGATTTTTCAACTCAGATCTCTCGTGTTGGAAACAATATCAACCAGATCGCCGCAGTCGTAAACGAAACCTATTCCGTCACACCCTACCAGATGAAAAAGCTTCAAAGTCAAATGACGGAGATTCAGGAAATCGTAAAAAAGGCATCCGAAGAAAAGTTCAAAATCATTAAATTCAAAGAGAAAGAAAACTGGGCAGGTAATATAGATGGCGATTACAAAAATCATAAAAGTAAAGGTTAATGCAAACGCAGCGATCAACTATGTGAGAAATCCGGATAAAACAAATGAGCGACTTCTTGTATCCTATGATGGCTGCTCAGAATCCAATATCGAACTCTGTTTCAAAATGGCGTTGGCCAACAAAACAAGAAATCAAAATTGCAATAGCGTGTTAGCCTACCATTTTATACAGTCGTTCGCACCTACGGACGAGGTAACACCGGAACAAGCACATGAGCTTGGAATGAAATTCATGGAGCAGACATTTGGCGGAAAATACTCATTTGTCTGTGCTACCCACGTTGATAAAGGACATATACATAATCACTTTGTCATGTGTTCTGCAGAACGTGGCATGACCGGGAAAAAGCTGGATGATAACCTCTCTCTGCTCCACACAATACAGAAAAACAATGACAGGCTGTGCCGGGAATATGGGCTAAATGTGATTGAGCAGAAACAAGGAAAAGGGAAAAAATATAAAGAATGGTTTGAGGATAAGTCGAATCCATCCGGCTCAAAGAAAACACAACTTCGGAAATTGATGGATCGGATTATCATGGAATCTTTTTCATTTGATGATTTCCTACAACGCATGGAAGCAGCAAATATCATAATCGAACAAGGAAAATCTAAGAAATATGGTATCGTCACCAAGTATCGTTTTCCGGATGAGGAACGCTTTCATCGTGGGTATTCACTTGGTTCTTTCTACACGGATGATAACATAAAGAAGAGAATTGCAAGACGACAGTCCTACCTTGAATCACAGAAAAATAAAGCAGAAGCTCTGAAAGAGAAGAAGAAAGCTGCGTATGGAGCAATGACACCCGGTGAGAAAAAGCTGGATAAAAGCAAGCTGAAAATCTCCTCTATACAGGATGTATCCGGAAGCATATCTCAAGATAATATTGGGTTACAGAAATGGAAGAATGTGCAGAATGCCAGACGTATGCAACAGATACAGAAAGAGTTGCATGATCGGTACGGAATACGCTATACAGAAATAACCGGACAGATAAAAACACTTCGTGCTAATACAAATTATCTGAATACCACGATAGAGAAAAATCAAAAAGAGATTGCCGAGCTTCGACAGTTTATCAATGACTGCGTGATGTACAAGAAGCTGAAAATCTACTCCACAAACGAAGAAAAAGCTGATGATAAGGAAGAATACTACCAGAAGCACGATCAGGAACTGAACGCTTTCCACGATGCAAAATTTGCCTTGGATAGCCGGAATGTTGACCTATCTGCTATCACCGCAAGTAACATTAAAGTCCTTCAAAAACGACTAGAGCAAGCTGAACAGGAGCAGCAAAATCTCCGTGAACAACAGCTTCAAAATGAGCTGGAAGCCAAAGAGCTTCAAAGCTACCAGAAGGAAATCGACACCTACTTAGGAAAAAAGCATGAGGATATTTAGTCCTCATGCTTCTCCGTAAATGTCTTGTATGAATAAATCACATCCTCAATTTTATCTCCAAGCATCTCCACAGCTGCAATTACATATGTATAACTCTCCGGTCTTACCTTCCTTAAATAATTTATTGATCTCGCACCCTTAAATTGAAGCTTTTGATCTATGGATGTTGCTACATCCTCTATCGGAATATATTCTTTATCCATATAAATACAGGAAGCCAAGTACAAAACCTCACACGCTATATACGCAGCTTTTTCTGCATTAAACCGCTCGCTATATATATGACCACCGATTCGACGGATTCCATCCATAAAATATTCATATTCTTCTTTATCTATTCCACCTTTTGCAATTATGCAAAAGCAACTGCTTATCGTATCTTGCAGAACAACTTGTATGCTATAATTCATACCTCGATACCCAAGTTCTGTCTGAGCCACCTGTTTATAGACATCCTTCACCTCTGAAAAATCCGTCATATTTCTAGTAAGTGTGTAACAGTCAAACAACTGTTTTATAATCTCCAGTTCCTTATCAATTCCAAATCTGATTCCTGTCGTATGAGGTGCAAATGCTGTGAGTTTATCTCCAAGAATGCTATTTACATCTGGAACTTTCACTGTAAAATCATCTCCGGATGTTATCAACAGTTCATTCCGTATTGGCTTTTCAAGCAATGTGCGATAATGATTCTCCTCAAATAATATATCCAGCAATATGACCAATGGCTTACCGTTAACAGGCGAGTCATATGTGAATTCGTAATGCCTTTTTTCTATGTTGTTTCTTCCCTTTCTCACATCCTCACTTTGACTCTTAAATGGGAATATTTTACCAGCTTCAGCTATATACTGCTCAACATCAGTTCCCGGTTCCACAATGATGTCAATATCTGTTGATAATCTCCGTGGTTTATCAAGCAACAGCATTAAACAAGTGCCACCCTTGAAGATGAATGGCATTCCCACCTTTGATATAGCTTCTAGTAATCCAAAGGCATACACCGTCTTCTCAAGCAGAGATGGATCATTGCCACTTAATAAACATAATCTGTCTATATTTTCTTTTGTAAAATTGTCTTGCGTAAGCATTTATCTTCCTCCAATGTATTTTCCTATTTCTTCTGCCTTTCCTCTTCTCCTGGCATATCTTAACAACCTTGTATAATCAATTGTATATAGTCGATCCGCTGTTTCATAAATACGATATATCTCATTCTTACTGTATAACAACCTAAATGTTTTTTCCGCAACAACATCAACTAATAACTGTTCAATGCTAATTCCGTGCTTCACCTCTGTATTTCGAGGATGTTCACTAACTAAATTAAGCAGAACAATACTATCCCTTGTCCAATATGCATCCCATTCCTGTTTTCTTGGTTTAATCAATATATTTCCAAAATCTTGCTCTTGTAAATATCGAAAAACCGAATCTAATGCATCTCGTTCCACCAAAATAAAAAATGTGTTTTGTGCAATCATATGATTAAGAAACTCATTAAGCTGCACACTCTCAAAGCAGACAAAATCCACAAGTGGAAACTCATCCTCAATTGCCATTGCAATTTCATTACTTTTTTTACTATATTGTGGAACGTAAATATTTTTTTTGCTTAAACAGTTAGCATCATTCCAAGGCACATATATACCTCTCTGCTCCCGGCACAAAGCACCCTCTTTCACAAGTTTATTAATCATCCAGTTGAAAGAATCTTTTGATAGTGTCGGTTTAATCTGTTTTAACTCATTGAATATTTGCTTTCTCGTGTATAAAGTGTCTTTACTTAAATCCGCAATTACATTTTGATACCACATAGCACCACCATACCTTTCGGCAATTTTTAATTTTATTGCCATTATGTATATAATAACATATATCAAAAAAAAATCCATACCTTTCGGCAATTTTTAATTTTATTGCCGAAAGGTATGGATATTAGTATTTTTTATCATATTGTCTGTTCTTCACTTTCAACAATTGAGCTACTCTCAGATAATCCCTCTGCAGGTTGAAAATCCTCCTCAACATTACCATAGGCATTATCCTCACCTACATTTACAGAAACATCTTCCATCTCATATTCTTCATCTGCAAATGCATTTTCCCCTTGTGTTGCATCCATTTCTTCTGCAGCCTCAAAATCTTCTTCCATATCACTAAACGCATTTTCTTCATCTATATTTGCAATATCTACTTCATTTTCATAATCTCCATCTGCAAATGCATTTTCTTCTCCAACTACATCTATTCCTTCTGCCGCCCCAAAATCTTCTTCCGTATAACTAAACGCATTTTCCTCATCTATATTTGCAACACCTGCTTCATTTTCATAATCTTCATCTGCAAACGCATTTTCTTCTCCCGTTGCATCTATTTCTTCTGCCATTTCAGACCTATCTTCTGTATCACTAAATGCATTATCTTGATCTTCAATCGTTGAATGTCCTGCTGATTCAATATCTTCATCACTACTTTCTTGTATATTTCCACCATAAGTGTTTGCATTTTCATCACCATATATGCCCGCTCTAAGTTCACTCAACTCGTTTTCTCTATAGCTACTTATAATGCTTTCCATTTCTGGTCCATCAGACATGCCATCATTTCTCATTTCATCTCTCAATATATCCATGTGCTTATCTATAGCTTCAGTGCCACTATGTAACAATTCTTCGTTCGATGGTGCACGATAATAATCGTTTGTTAATGTTAATGTTTTTCCCATATTAAACTTCTCCCCTCCAAAAAAATCATTATGAATTACATCCGCTGTCAAATTCCTCAATTGAATACTTTTATCCAATTTTTCACAAGCAACAGAAAAATTATTTGCATTTTCAGTTATCCCTAGTTGGTTTTCATAAATATGTATCTCCCCAGAGCCCTTGTGCATACTTGCTGGAATTGCAACGGCTTGTCCATTTTTCCCTATATGATGATGAATTAGAACCTCATTTTTATAATCTCGATATTGTGGAAAATATTTAACAATCGTTGCATCCACAATTGGCGATTCTCCTTTTGATAGCCTGTTCATATTCTTCTTACTAAAAAATTCAGGATGACGACTAAATAATGTCTTAAAATAATAACCACTATTTCTTTCCCAACCTTGCGAATTAGAAGTTGATATTCCCTTCCCCTTATATTTCATATCAATCACTAATGCTGTATCATGATTTAACGAATATTGTCTTCCATCAGAAGTTAGCCTAGGCTTATCTAATTCAGACTTACTTATTCCTCTATATGAATATATCATGTTAATTTACTCACATGCCTCCATATTCCAAATCAAAGACCCCAGATCATCCAATTCATAATCAGTTTTCACTTCAATATCATGAAGAAAAATTCTATTGTTATTATTGTCAAAAAAAATTAACATATCATCATTACTATTCTTATTTGCAGTTCCCAGGAGGAAATATCTTTTCTCTGGGAAATAATAGCAAGCATCTACATACTGCTGCTTTATAAAACTGATTAAATTATCACTAAATCCATTCGGAATAAAGTATAAAATAGTATCATCTATTCTCCCAGTCAAATGGGCATAATAGTATATGGAATAATACTCATATAAGTCATCAGAAATTTTGAATCCCAACTGTTTACTCACTATTTCCTTAGAAAATCCACTCACAGGATACATTTTCCACTCTACTTCTCCATCAGAATTTTCTTTTGAAATTATGACTTCTTTTTTTAACTTGCTATCAAAAGTTACTGTTGGTCGAGTACCATATTCTTTTTTATACAAAACATTCAACTTTTTGTAATAGTTATCAAAAGACTGTCTCATATGCTTAATCATCGTAAATTCACTCTCTTATATTATTTGCGTGAATGCCAACTCACCACTGTTATTATCATAAATATAGAACTCATCATTTTTTAACCTAGAGATTTCTTCAGGTTTAATAATATTTTCTCTTTTTAGCGTAACATTTTTTGCATTTGTCGTTCCATATGAAAATCTTCCTACAATATTCATATTGTCCGTGTATGTATCACTTATTTCCTTCTTATCATACGATCCCACAATATCCGAATACTTTTGACATGAATATGCTGATATATGTCTTGAAAGCATCATTTTAGACATTCTGCCTAAAACGGAGTAAAACAAATTATCTTCTCCAGAAAAATCCGCATATACATCTGTCCCAGACATACAAACAACCGATTGCATTCCTGATGTTTTCAAGTAATCTTCAACAAGCTTATTGCCCTCAGGTTTAATACCATCCAGGCATAGATAAACCCGTTCTCCTTTATTCTTCAACATTTCTATCTCAGACATTATTATATTTAACAACAATTTATTAGCGTTACTACGCAAGTCAATTACAACTGCGCCTCTCTTTTTTGCAATCTCAGCAATACTTACTGCATTATATAAATTATTTTTCTTGGCAAGAATAAATTCCGCCTCATTCTTCAATTCCGAGAAAAAATTTTCTATATTTCCACGTTCCAATTCTCCCTGTACTATTTGTGTTAATATACTTCTTGAAACGCTCTCTGTTATCAATCCTTTTGTCTCTGCTTCATTAACCTTATCTATTAACATAAGGTGTGGGCATGTTATATACATCCAAATATATGGCTGTATATTTTTTGATCTTATAAAACTCGAAATTCCATCTATATAATATTTTCCAGTCCCTTTTATATCATACTGGTCATTTTTTGAATTCATTATAATATGGCAAATTTCATTGTCATTCAGTCCTATAAATGGATCATAAAAAGGAAATTGTCCATTCAAAAAAGTCACATTTGAAGTTCCAAAACAATTCACCAAATAATTTTCCAAATTATAATTTCCCTCATGGAGAACAACCGGTATGTATCCTTGACCATATGCACATTCAATTCCTTTTGCCAACGCACGTAACCTAATAAATTCATCTCCACCGGACAAGATTATATTTCCTATAGCCTCATTGTTATCAAAAAAATCTTCAATCTGACTTGGCTGATAGTATGTTATCCCTTGAGACTGTACATTTTCAGCCTGGATTCTTTTCAGTTGTTTTTTTTGTTTATGACGTTTTATCAGCGCCCAAGTTAATCCTAGCGGCGAATCGAATGCATCATTAATATCTCCCATACACTCACCTCATTATATTTTTTACTTATATTCATCAAACATGAATATAAATGGTTCTTTAAATGGCATACCTATAACTGCTTCACCTAGTCTAAGCTCTCTTAAATCCCAATCTTCCACGACATGTGCCCTTTTTTCTTCTTCGGTAATAATATTGGTTAATGTTTTTCTTTGCTCGATAATTACATTTTCACCATATAAATCAGAAGTAAACTTCCTAGTCTCCGCATCATTTGCTCTAAACGAAAACACAGACGAAAATCCAGCTAATATGTTTTTTCCTCTTTCCTCACCATATGCTTCTGTCATTTGGTTTACTGACTGTATTCCAGCCATTATTTTTAAACCTAGGCTTCGTCCAAAATTTACACCATCGTCAATATGCTGCAGATATGGCAACAGTTTAAATTCATCAAATATCATATATACATTACCATTCTGATTGCCTCGTCCCAACACCTCTTTCAAAGCTAAATCTATCAATAAACTATAAATAGGTGCCAATGTATCTCCTAACGATAAATCATATTCAATAAATAATACTTTTCCACCTTTTTTCCTGACAAAATCCCTTATTGAAAAGGATCCCTTATCAGCAAAAACTCCTGTTAATATTTTTCTTATGCTACCCAGTAGTTCAGAGTAAACTCCTAATGCCTGTCCACTTGCATCTTTATCTATATAACTATTAACAGAAGACCATTTAGGGTGTTTAGAGATAAAACTTCTTACCATAGTAATCGTTGAAGCATCAAATGTCTTTTTAAGTACAGAATTGTAATAATTCTTTCTCTTATACTGAGGATTATTCCTTCCACGTTCCATCATGCAAAGTATAATTACCGCAAATAAATCTCTAGCTGCATTGGGGAAAAATGGATTTTTACTTTTTTCGATTACCTCTTTAAATATAGACCATGATATTTCATAAATATTATTTTCTATTTCCTGACTATCCCAACCATCCGCTAAAATCTCTCTAAAAAGATTCCATTTTTGAGACTTCAACCTATACTGAATAGAATTACCCAATATCAAATCATCTTCCGCACCAAATTTATTATAATAGTCCCCCTTTGTGTCAAATATTATCATTACATCATTTTGAGTCATCTTTCTTTTGAGTTGATCTAATATAAGATAAAATGCATTGGTCTTACCACTACCTGTACCACCCGATAACAATATATGCTTACTCATAATATCATTATCTATATTTAAATATTTTCTCGAATTATTACAATAACCTGGTAAAGATATATAATTAAAACCACCACATACATTGTTTTCACCCAAAATCGAGCCAAACACCGGCTTTCTATTGACATTCATCCTGACTTTCTCTCTCCTCATTTACAAGCTTTTCAAAATAAATAGTATTTAAAACAGAAAATATTTTTTTTAAATTTTCTATTTCATCAATTTCTAACTTTTTTTCATTTTGGCTTATTTCTCTTTTATTTTTTCTTATTTTGTTATATGAAATGTCATTATCCCCCAAATATGCCATAACATTTGTTAACAAATACAGCTCTCTTTCATTAGAAATGATTCTGTCCTTTCTATGCTTAGCTAAATATTCATTAATGTCATCATACTGAAACACTGTTAATCTATTTGAATATCTTTTTATAAATCTCTCCAACAAATACCATTCGTCGTCATTAAATTCATATATTATCATTATCTTATCCTAACATATATTATATTTTGCGTTGGATTTACATTAACAGATACTTCTCCATCCATTCTTTTTGCATTTATAGCGTCCAATGTACACTCCAGCACAATTTTCTGAATTAAATTTGTATCCAAATTCTGTGGCAATTTAAGGACAAAATCATAACAGTTTTCTCTTATTCTTTCATATATCTTTTGACCTAATTCAGCTCTTGACGACACAATGTATTTGTCCTGATTATATATAAAAAATTTATTATTATTTGCATTAGGAATTATACTTCTGTTCCAATAGTGATCCATCGAGATCAAAGTATCATCAACTAAAAAATAATCGTATCTTATATAATCGTGCATTGACAAGGTGGCATCATATGTAACATCAACATGATAAAAATCATTATCAATCTTAACTAAATTCCATGCATGCTCTTCTGAATCGGAAAGTGTATGTACAAATCCTTTTCCATATATTAAGTAATTTTCAATTCCCAGCTCATCCAAAATTAATTTGTAAAGTTTTGAAAAGCCATCACAAACACATTTTCTCTTCAATAGAGGACCAATAATTGTATGCACCTCATAATTGTTCTGCTTTTCATATTTAATGTTGCGAATCAAAATATCGTGTAAATGTTTTGCTATACCATTTACCCCTTTATCCTCTTTTAATCTTGATAAAATAATGCCTACTTCCTGTTGACATCTTTCTCGTAATTCCTCAGTCTGTTTTCTTGTGTATTTATATTTCGGAAATATATTGATTTTTTGCCCAGTTTCCTCCCACCTCCATTCATCAACAAAAAACAACCATGGAGTATCATCTATTAAACTACGCAATATACCATCAACACTAATATTTCCTATATAATATCTATTTACTGTTATTTTTTCCTTATATCTACTTAATTCTTTTAGTATTCTTTCTTTTATCGAACTTATAATTAATTGTCTGTCATTCATATATAACAGCTTCGCTACCCCTTATATAACCTCGTTCAACTCTCCATTTTGATGGTTTCTTCTTATCAAAATTGATATCCAAGTACCCTGTGGTTTCAACTTTCTTTCCACCCGATTCCAAAATCACATTAAAGTCGATCAATGCAGTTCTTGAAAACCAATCCCATGTAACAAACTTATCTGTTATGGTAACACTCTCCACATTATCCTTTGTACAGATCAAATATTCATTTGTATCTTCCGAAATCTGGCTATACTCACCAACAATTAAGTTTTTCACCAGTTCTTCATCAACAGAATTTTCTATCGAACTAATTTTTATTCTATGATTCATAAATAAACATATCGCTAATAAAACAACTATTATAACTGAGATATTCTTTTTAATACTCCCATTCATTTTTCCACTCTCCTAGTCGCATACCATTCCTAAATAATAATCAGCATCACCTGAGTTACTATAAACTGCAATCGAATACGTTTTCCCCGCTGTTAATATTACCGTATGAGTATTATCATAAGTATCATCATCATTTGACTTGAAAGATGTCGATTGACCATCTTCATTTGATATCCTTACTCTAACTCCATCACTATTACTTGTTACAACTTCAAATTTTACTTTATACTCTCTGTTTCCATATGATGGATGATAATCACCTTTCAATGTAACAGTATACTCATCCTTGTCAGCGGTGTTATCTAAGGATCCTGTAAAACTGATCTTAGTGTATGGACTCCACGCTTGAACTGTATCTGATATTCCATACCCTGGTTCTGGTTGTGTCTTTTTTCTCCATCTGGCACTGTCTACAAAATAAAACAATAACACCGAAGCCACACATATAATGAGCACAACTACCTCTGCTCTCAATGTATTTTTTTTATTTTTCACTTGCTGGGCAGCGTTGGTGCTTACCGTGCGATTTGTCAATGCTGCGGCTTGTCCCGGTGCAGGTGCAATTCCTGGTATACTTTGTTGCTGAGACACAGCCGCTTGTATATTATTATTAAACTTTTTATCAATCTCACACCACGGACATGTATGTAATCCTTTCATATATTGATGAGTCGGATTGACCTTACACTGTTGCAAATTATTTATAAAATGTTCCAGTGCATTATGCCATTCTCTCGCAGTTGGACGCTGCTTAGGATTAATTCTCCCATCTATAAAAGCTCGATCAAATAACTTTACTATTTCAGTTGGAAGAGTATTCTTATCCGCTACAGCTTTTGACATATGCACATACCCAGGCTTGAAACAATACATATCCTTTTCAACTGCTATACTTCCCACTCCTGGTGCTCTGGTTGAAATAGACTCATTACTATTTGCCACTATGCCTCCAAATGGTGTAAATCCATTCATTATCAGTCTAAAAATATGTATTGCCAATGCAAAATTATCTGTTTCCTTCGTAAATGTTTCTAATGGAGCATCTTCATATGTATATGTTTTTCCTGTCTGTGGATTAATCCCTTTACATTTCAACAATAATTCTGGTGCTACATACCCATCTAAACACACCTTACATCTATATGTTCTTCCAGTTTTCATATCCTTGATATGATATGAATCAGTATCCCAAAATGCAACATGCCCTGTATTCATATCAATTCCTATATTACACGGATTAAAATCTCCAAAAACAAACCCTGCAGTATGTACCGCATCTATGACTGCACAAATATTTTGTGCAATAATAAGTTTTTGCTCAAACGTCAATCCTTTGTATTCTTTAGGTGGATATTTGTAAACGGGTTGCAGTTCTCCCGAAACATCTATTTTAGGCATAATAAAACCAACAAAGTCTTTTACATTTGAGTATATAATATCCAGTGGCCAAGCTATCTGAAATAATACCGATTGATCCGGCGGATTCGCCACCATTACCTTCAGCTTTTCTTCCAGTTCTTTGGAACGTAATCCCTGATGGTAAACTTTTGCACATTTATCTGAGACCTTAACAATCTCATATATTTCACCCTCTCCACCACTACTGAATGGAGTAGAACCAAGCTCATATGTTTTTCCAGACAAACCAGTATATCTCATGACTATCCCCTCATCCTACAAACCACTTAATAATTCCAGAAGCTACATAAACAATCAAACATCCTATCAACGAAAATAAAAGTCCTGCAAAATTTCCGCAAATTCCAATAATCACTGCAACTATATATTTTAATATATAGCCATCTCTTTTCTCTAACTCATTTACAAAATAATACACCCCTGCACTTACGCTCATAACCAACATAACTATCAAATAAACCCAATCCATACCTGTCCTTACTCTAAAATCCAGTTTATATAGAATACTATAATTGAGAATACCCAATATCACTATCCACGCAGCACACATTAATCCTCGTACATATTTTGCTGTTGATACATTACCAAATAATTTCTTTTGTTTTTGTAATGTCTTGTTTAATTTAACATGCTTTGTTTTTTTATTTGTACCACGATTATTAAACGTCTTTTGCTGAAGCGGTTTATTATTTACAATTGCTTTGTTAGAGCTAACAATTCCGCTATTCGTTTTATTAAATGTTTTTTGTTGAAGCGGTTTATTGCTATTTGTTTCCATTATTTGCACCCTTCAAATCATATGCATTTTCATTAAATCTGTTTTTATATCTTTGTATAAGTCTTTCCCAATTTGGCTCCTTATAATAATCTTCAGCCTGCATATGAATATCCAATTCTGTATTGATTGCTACTACTAATGTTTTATCATCATCTACAACATTCTCCGGGAGTTTTTCTATATAAATTTTTCTTCTATCCTTAATTTCATCTTCATTTATCTCTTGTTGAATAAAAATATAGGGATCTAAGAAGAACTTTGCCAGCGATGTATAAATATTTACTGTTTCCTCTTTAAGATATACAGGAAAGAACAGTTCATACATACCATCTGTTGCTAACAGTACACTTACTACATTGTTATCGAATTTACCAAAGTTCCAATATTTTTCGCCAAAACATAATGGGAAAACTCTTCCTTCATCATCACGCTGTTGCCTTGTTACATTATAGAACTTTCCATCCTGACCCAAAGCTATTATTCCACTATCCCCTGAATGTCCAAAAAACAAATTATTTGCTTTCAATACAGCAAGAGATAGCGTAGTATCATACTGATTAACATCCCTTTGATCTTGAATTGCCCTCATTTGAATTGCCTCAAGGGATTTCGTGAAAGCATTTTTTATTGTCTTAATAATATCAACATCATTTTTATTCTCGTTTATTTCCTCACTACATACTTCAACAGCAATATCTACCGCAATGCGCGAGGCAATATCCGAATATAATTCACTGCCTAAGCCATCCGCAACAGCAGCAATGCATAAATTATCATTTATCACTCGTATAGCATGTGCATCCTGACATACAATATTGTGCTTGGCATGTGCAATTCCCATTTGAGTAAATCCATATGTATAAATCACCCTTTTAATCTCCTTACTACATCCAATCATCTGTATTCTTATCAACATTTTCAGGAAGTACAATTCCCTTTGGTTTTTCTCCTGGCGAGCTTTGAGAAACTGAGCGCATACTCTTGGTTATCCAATCAAAGAAATCTGTAAAATCCGTACCCTTTAATACTAGCGACCTCTTGCCTCCACAAAGCTTATTTAACATTGATTTATCTGCCCCCTCAACAGCTAAACTCCAAAGGTGCAACTTTCCTTTTTCATCTAAATCCGCAATCTCAGCAGCAATCCCATCAATAGCACTGTTAGGGTATCCATCCGTAATCATAACTATCCACGGCTTATATGGAACTGTACCTGTAAATTCATAGTAAAAATGGCTTCTCTCTCTAACCATATCAATGGCCTTCCTCAATCCGCTTTCCATATCCGTGCCACCATTTGCTATTAAATTAACAGGCTCCATATATTCTACTGGACACCAGTTTTGAACAATATTAACAGAAGAATTAAATTCTACAATTGCTACATCAAGTATATTTTTTGTACGCTCGTCTTTGCAAACATCCTCCTTGAATCTGTTGATGCCCGCATTTAAAGAATTAATTGCATCCCCACTCATAGACCCTGAAGTGTCTAATAAAAATAGACACGCCATATGTGGCTCATTTGCACTGATAATTGTTGGTGTTTCGTCATTAAATCCCATAATTATTAACTCCTCTCTTTCCCATCCTTTATCCTACTCCATATAGTTGTTTTCTCTTTTTCTATAGTTTCATAATCAAGATATTCAAATCGTTTTCTCATGGATTGCATTCTGCAAAAGATTGAATAATTATACAAACTCTCATCTATATATGGCTTTACATAAGAAAAATTTGTATATGCATCTAGACACCTTACCAAGTATTCATATCCACTCGTCCTATTGGAAATTTTAAAAAACAACTTATCATATCTTTTAACTCTAGTTATTATTTCGTATAACTCCCATGGAAACAGGGTTTGCTCGGCATACAATTCATCAATTGTTTTTGCTTCCAAGTGTTGCTTTACAGTCTTTTCACAATTTTCCACCCCACGCAAACATGTTTCACATTTCAAAGAACATCCATTATTAATGAGCAACTTTATTTCCCGTCCAGCTTCTATCAGACTATTCATCGATTGTATATCTCTAAGATAATTTCTTCCCAAAACAATTGTTGAATAGTAATTATCCACTTGTTGCCCATTATAAAAATTATTAAAGCTATACACTAATTTCATGTCATTCAATTTACTGTGTATAATATTTCCATATTGAGCCAGTGTTGTCACCTCATTGATATGTCTATTTTTTTGAACATAGCCAATAAAACTATTCACCTCCTCGTCTGACAATCCACTCACATTTAAATCAGCATCAACGACTATTCCTCTTCCCGCACAATATGCTATAATTTTTTCTAATTTTTGAACATTTTTAATATCTTCTAGCTGTTTTCCAATTATCGATCTAGAATGGAATTTATGTCCTAGTGGCGGAGAAAAATAAACACTATATATGTAATATTCATAGTCATCTATAATTTTTTTATAATCTTCATATTCCATTGCAAGTGATATTCCAATAGAAAATTTTTTCTTTAACAACTCCTGCATTTTTCTCTTACCTCTATTTATTCACAATCTCATATTCAAATTTATTCTTATTAAAATCAAATGAAGAATACACTATGAAATTATCAGAAACATAACCATATACCCTATGCTCGCCGGCTCCTCCAATAGCAAGTGTCACTTGATTATTAGGAACGGTTGACGTTGGACTACTTGATGAATACCTAAAATTTGTTTCCTGATAATACCAATACTCCTTAGTTGCTAGCCAATGATCATTTTCACCATATGCTCTAATAGCATCTGGATTCATCGACAACATTTTTTCTGAAATTGGAAAATATTTATCTCCCACATACTTTTTTAATATGGTTCTAAACCTTGGTATTTGTTCAATATAAACTAATGATGTTTTATAATTTGGAATCGATGTTATTACATCAGGCATTACAAAATTACATGCTATGTCCATATCATTATCAAATACCTGCCAATCCTTCTCTTCATCCCCATTGAACAAAGCTACCAAGTCAATATTTACATATATGCCATATTGATGAAGTTTCTGTACTATATCTTTTATTTTCTTTTCTCCTACCCATATTCTTTTTTGTCCTTGGCAAGAATTCTTATCAAAACTTTGAACACCCAAACTAACTACATCCAACTTCATCTTCTCAGCATAAAACCTTATTCTATCTTCTGTCATATCACTTGGATGAGATTCCATTTTTTTGCTTTTTATCATGTCAAAATCTGGTATATTATCAATTATTTGGTTCAATTCAGAAATTGTCCATAAACTAGGTGTGCCCCCACCAAAATAAATTGAATCTGGTGTTTTAATTTCAAATAATTCTTTATATTCGGATAATTGCTCTATAACTGCCGCTGCATATTTTTCTCTTTCTTCTTTATAGTTACCAAGTTGCAAAGAGTTATAAATACAATATTCACATCTAGACCTGCAGAATGGTATATCTATATATAGGCAAAAATGATCCTTAGAATCTAAATTAGAAAGTTTCCTTTTATAAATTTCTTTTATATTTTCACTCATTTATCTATAACTCCAACTCTGGGATTTCTCCCTTATAATATTTTTTTAAGTACTGATATATATGTGCTATCATCTTCTTTCGTCCATCACAAATGCTTAAATCTGCCCGATTTACATCTCCCAATAGCATATAGGCGTTCCATGGACAACCTCCATAGCAAAATTTAAAAATAGGACAATTTATGCAATCAGTCTTTATTAACTGATCTACCCTATTGTCAAAATAAGCCCTATTTTCTATTATATTTTTTAGTCCATCGGTTATATTTCCAGACTTCATATCTTCATAACCTACCCAATGCTCACATGGATATACATCTCCCTGAGCATCTATAGCAACAAATGAATCCAAACAATTCTTTTGCCAATTACATGCTGGCACACCCCTATCAGGTTTTAAAATTCCTTCAATAATTTGCTCAAATGGTCCAATAATTATTTTATTTTCCTGATCCTCTATCCAATAATCAAACAATTCACATATCGCATTAGAAAAATCCTGCACTTGCAAGTCCGCTTTATCATTTTCATTACATCTTGGATATAGTGCATTAAAATTAAAGCTAATATTCTTTTTTGCCAAAAATTTATAGATATCTATTAAATCATGTACATTATTATCTGTGATAGTAACAAGTACACTGAATGGAATTTTGTTTTCAATTAATATATCAATATTCTTATTGATAATATCAAATGTCGGATTTCCATTTTTCATAATTCTATATTTATCATGATGTTTTTTTAGTCCATCAATACTAATGCCTACATATACTTTGTACTTTTTAAATGTTGATACATATTTTGGTATTAAGGTACCATTTGTCTGGATTTGCCATTTAATTTTATGTCGTTTTTCATGCTGACGATTCATTACTTCAGACAATAATTCAGGATCAATCAGTGTCGGTTCACCGCCATGCCAAATAATTGTTGTTTGTTCTCTATTATTTAACTCATATAATTCATCTATATAACTATCAATATAATCAATTCCTTTTTCAAATCTTAAGTTGATTTTTTTTAGATCTGGACATTTGTCTTTATCTCCGTTTCCCTCAAAACAATATTCACATTTCAAATTACAATCCAATGTGCAACTAACTAAACCTGTCATCTTATTTCTCCAATCACTTTATTGATACATTCTCTCTCTCCGTAATAACAAGCAGCTACACAAGTTCCATCACCTATGTTTTTTCTTGTACTACAACTTTTACACAAAGGCAATTCTAGCAGTTCCCTTATAAAGTCACGCTTGTCATATATGTTTTTTTCTAGTTTTGAATAATTGATATCATATATGTTTCCCACCTTAAATTGATGGCCCAGCAAACCTAGACAAGGATGTATATCTCCCATCTCGTCAATATACAAAGCACTTATTACTGGATTATCTTTAATTAGTGGGCAAGAATACTTTGCATTAAACAAATTTCCTTCTGCATATTTTTCCAAGTTCTTTTTTTCAAGTTCTTTATACCATATCTTTAATTCTGGAATAGAAACACATTCCGATTCAACATTATCCAATCCTACTATTGGTTTAAACTTTATTGGAATTCCACACGAATTAGAAATCTCTATAAATTTATGGTAATCATTTATATTATCTCTTCCTAAAGTTGTCCTGAAATCAACATTAATCCCATTATTTTTACACAGCATTGCATTCGACAATACCCTTTGAAAAACATCCAATTGCCGCATTTCAAAGTATGATTTTCTATCATATCCATCCAAACTTATTTGCAATTTAAATTTTTCTAAACTTCTAAATAAGTCTATATGTTCGTGTATTAAAACTCCATTCGAGTTTAATCTAATATTGTATTTGCCATTCAGATATCTAAGCAAATATGCTATTTCAGGATATAACAAAGGTTCACCACCAGATATTACAATATTTGAGATTTCCTGCTTTTCACCAAGCATATTAAGAAAATCAATAATTAAATCCGGTGATAAATACTCATTCTTTTTTTTCTTACTTTTATAACAATGTTTGCACGCCATATTACAGGCATCCGTGACGTCGATTTCAACATATTTTATCGTAACTGACATTATATTTTCTTCCCTATAAATACTTAAACTATCTCCACTCTCTGTCATGATACTTAGTAGACTCAAAACAATCTTTCAAGGACCTTGCTTACTCCCATAGACGCAGCTTTATTAAGACATTCTTTATACCTGACTATATCTTTACTTGTTCCCATCCATATAAAAAGCAATCTGCGATATACATCATTGCATATCTATTTCCTTTTGAAGCTTTATCGCAATACCTTTTAAATATTAACTGCAAATCTCTAGTCTGTTCTATCATATATACCTCTCTTCCCATACCCAAGTCACCAATGATGTCAAAAATACACTTTTTCTATATGAACTCATATTCACAATAATGTTTTACCAATTTAATTCAATTGTTTTTCTTCCTGCAAAATATCTTTATAAAAAAAATCAAGTTTATCTAACAATTAAAAAGTGTCAATCATATAGCAACGCACATGGACAAATCATTATCCATGTGCGCCACAGTTACGTCCTAGATACATGCATTAACAATATATGTATCCTTTAATTCTCCAATCAAATTAGCCAATCACAAGACAGCCGTCAGCATAATCTGTATGTGTAGTATCTGTATGCTGTGCCTCACATCTGCTCTCGATTTTCTCTTCTGCAACTTTGATAACAAAATCCAACTTACTCATAGCATTATCCTCCTCTCCACGACTAATTATTCATAGTATCATAGTAGTTAAAAAGTGTACTTTTCTGTATTAAAGATAACGCTGCTGTTTTTTGTGCACTTTGTACATAAAAACATTGTAATAGCAACTCATTTATGCTATCATGGTTAAAGATTATGGTAGTTAATAAAGTCCGAAAAAGTACACTTTTTCGGACTTTTATTTTTGTATTATTTTAGTATTTTCATAAAATCTTGCCCTATCATAAAAAGTAGTTTTACACATACCGCATAGATCTGCCGCCTCTTTAATTGATATTTTTTTCATTTTCCATTTTTGATAAATGTCATGGAAATTATTAGGCAATGGTATAGGCGGTCTACCGAACTTTATTCCCTTTGCTTTCGCAGCAGCAATCCCCTCTGCTTGTCGAACCCGTATATTCTGTCGTTCGTTTTCTGCAACATAACTTAAGATTGTCAAAACTATATCTGACAGAAAGGTTCCCATCAAATCCTTTCCTCTCCTTGTATCTAGTAACGGCATATCTAACACAACAATATCAGCACATTTATCTTTTGTTATCCGCTTCCATTGTTCTATAATTTCTTCATAATTTCTACCCAACCGATCAATACTCTTTATATATATAACATCTCCAGGTTTTATTTTCCTTATAAGTCTTTTATACATAGGCCGATTAAAATCTTTCCCTGATTGCTTATCAACAAATATATTTTTACTTGTCACCCCCATTTCATTCATAGCCAATAATTGTCTATCTTCATTTTGATCTCGACTACTAACTCTACAATACCCATATATCATGCTCATATATGTATCTTCACCCTTTCTTGTTTAAATCCATTTTCTTTACTGCCTCATTCAGTCACCCCATTATATAAACTTTTCAATAATAGCTCTACATCACCAAAAGCATACTCATAACCGCCATACAGACCACCATAGTCATATAACCTTCCTTCGTCACAAGCTCATGCCTCTTATACCCACTTCCTGTAAGTTCCACCGGATGTTTCCGAAAGAACAGGATACATAGTGTGATGAATCCGGCAAGTCCAGCCACAAACAGCAGTGCAACCACCCATCCCGGTATCAGGAATGCCCCCATATAAGCAACCACTACATTGACCGCATTAAATACCAGGTGCATAACCATAGAATATATCATATTGCCTGTTGAAATCCGTATAAGGGCAAATAAACAGCCGTAGAAGAACCCATACAGGATCGAACCAAGGGAGAAGTGAAGCAGTGCAAAGAACAGACTGCTGATCACGACCGCAGCTCTCGCATCGACCTTCATATAGGCTCCGAGTATCAGACCACGGAACACATACTCTTCCACGACTGCCGGCACGATAGCGAACGCTATTATAGCAAGCCACACCGGATATTTCGCTATATCCTCCGAACTGTCTGCTCCTGCAGATGACAGCAGCGAAGCAAGTGCCGATAACATAAGTGCGATTGGAATACCGCATACGGATATTCCTATGCTCTGTAAAAGTGTTCCTACCTTCGGTTTCTCAAATGGTATAGTAAATTCTGCTCGTCTCTTCCTTGCCATGAACACTGCAAAAAGCATTGTCATAAAATATATTGCCATCTGTGCGCCCAGTGTTCCAAGAAACATCACTGTCATGATTCCCACTACTTCAAATAAGATACAGAACAGAAAACCGGTGTCTGCCATCCTGATCAGCTTATACTCACTTGATTTCTTATCCATCTATCCGTGTCCTTTCTCTCTTATTCGTCTCCTATGTCACTGCGTCTCCTGCCATTTTCCCGGCTGGGTGGCTGTGTCCCTTTGTCATTTGCCATGTGCTTCTTATGTCGAATCACATTCTCCAGATTATCCGTCACATCATCACAGGTGATACCTCTGCTCTTGCAGAACTCTTCTGCCTGTTTCTTATCCGGAAACTCTGCAATCGGCTTGTGCCGCTCGATATCCCCACTTGGGTACTTGATGTCGGCATACAGATAATACTTTTCGCTTTCATCGCTTTTCTGCATGGAGAAGTTAGCAAATTTTCCTGTCTTGTGTTTCTCCGGTCTCCCTTTCTTTGCTTCCTCCTGTTCACGCTTATCTTTTGCTTCCTGTTCCTTTGCCACTTCACCCGCCATATCTCTTGATGGCTGCTCCATGCTCTGTGCCTTCTCCGCCAGATACTTCTCTACCTCTGGCAGATAGGTTTCCAATGTACCGCTCCTGTCCTTCGTGATCGGATTGATGTCGATGTTTCTGCCGCCTATGGACAGTCCTTCTTCATTCAGGATATTGAACAGGGAATCTTCCCTCTCACTTCCGTAGTATTCCACGACCACATCCACATCCGAATCCTCATGCTCAATACCCCGGCACCTGCTTCCAACAAGAACCACATCCACCACCTGGGCATCTATGTCAAACGTCTGCAAAGCATCCTCCACATGACCTCGAACCATGGATTCGATACTCTCCGCATTCTGTCCGTCAAGTTCGTGGAACAGATCTCTTGTCTTTGCCCGGAACGCTTCCACAACATCCTGCTGTGACTTCGATACCTCATGCACTTTCTCCGGCTGCTTCTTCATCGCAACAGATACCATGGTTCTTACACCATGTTCCTCATTTCTGTCCCTTATACTCTCACCAAACGTCTTTGCATTAAAATCATCGCAGCAATCATACCTGTGTATAGATGTTCCATGTTCCCATATCTCGGAAACAAAAAGAGCAGTCGGGAATAATTCTTCCTTTCTGCTCTTATCCATCAGTTCTTCTGTCCTCTCAGACATATGAACATCATGCACTATAAATTCTCTGCTTCCGTCGTAGCACTCACCCATGTCATTCATACTGTCTGACACTCTCTACCATTTCCTCCAGCTTATCTTCATGAATCTGAAACGGATGATTTCTGAATGTATGCAGACTTGCTAAAGGTATTTCTCGGATTTCACCACCATTTGCATTTGCCTGTTCCAGATTTTCGTTTGTACCAAACAGATCTTCAAATGATTTCATCTTTATTTTGGAAGCACTATTAGATTTATTCATCTGCAAGCACCTTCTTTGCGAGCTTCTTATACGCCGCCGCAACTTTTCCTCTTGGGTCATGCTTGAATATACTCACACCCTCTGCGGAAGTCTCTGCCGCTCTCACAGAATGTGGGATAACCGCACCAAACACACGGACATTTTTGCCATAGATTTCTTCCACCATGGACTTGATTTCCTGTGCGTAATTGGTACGTCCAACCATCTTTGTAAAAACGATTCCCTCTATTCCAAGGTTTGGGTTCAAATATTTCTTTGTCCTGCCAAGAGTGGTAATAAGCTGCTGTAAACCCTTTACGGAAAGGTACGCTGCTTCTATCGGTATGATGACTGAATCAGCCGCAGTAAGGGCATTCATTGTCACCATGCCAAGACTGGAATTGCAGTCAATCAATATATAATCATAAAGATTTCTTACACCTGTTATGTACTCTTTCAATATGTACTCTCTCCGCATAGTATTTACCAATGTGACTTCCAGTCCGGAAAGTTCGATATTACATGGAAGAAAAGATACTCCCTCCTCATGTACAATAACCCCTTCCCGCTTTCCATAATCTTCATCATTGATCACTTTACCCATGATCGTCGAGAGAGTAACATCAAGCTCATCAGGCTCTGCCACGCCAAGGCTTGATGAAAGGGATTCCTGACTATCCGCATCTATAAGTAGTACCTTCTTGCCTTCTCTTACCAAACCTATACCTAAGTTCACTGTTGTCGTAGTCTTTGCTACTCCACCTTTTTGATTCACGATTGCTATTACTTTACACATACCGTTGTACCTCCATTCCCTATCGAATCACCATGCCACTTCCTACATAGTGACATTTTTCTTCTACCTGCATAACGTTACTTGTTTTCTTACCAGAATCCTTTTTCTTTCTTGATACTTCTGCATACACACGTTTATATTTATCTGTTCCAACATTATCGAAAAAAGTTGAAACATTATTCACGTCAAATCGCTTATCTCTCTGAAGTAAACGTACAAACCAACGTATGTCATTTTTTGTCCCTTGAAACCTTATCTTTAACATATTGACACCTCCTTGAATAGAAAATAAAAGGCAGGGATATTCAATATTTGTAATTAAATATCCCTGCCAAATTGGCTATTTTATTCACTTTTATTCATCAAAGAATATTGTGTCCCTCGTGTCGACTCTATAGCCGACAACGACATGAATTCTGTCCACTATCTGCTTTTTATTCCTTTTCACATCGGTTCTGCCGAAATTGAAAAAGCTGCAAAAGTGCGTAAATTCAAGGATTTTCACGAATCTGTACGACGTAGTCCTATTATAGTCTCCACATGCCCGGTATTCACAAACTGATCCACCGCACATGCCTTTTTCACATAATATCCATGCTCCTGCAAGGTCACAAGATCTCTTGCGAGGGAGGTTGGCTTGCAGCTGATATAGACGATCTCATCTACACCGTAGTTGATGATCTTAAGGAGCGCCTTTGGATTGATGCCATCTCTCGGTGGATCGAGGATAATGAGATCCGGTTTTTCCTCGATGGTGTCGATGACCTTTAAGACATCGCCTGCGATGAATTCGCAGTTATCAAGTCCGTTGCTTTTTGCATTTTCTCTTGCAGCTTCGACTGCTTCTTCCACAATCTCTACGCCGATAACCTTGGAGGCAACCGGTGATAACATCTGGGCGATCGTTCCGGTTCCGCTGTATAAGTCGAAGATCAGCTTGTCCTTGGTATCTCCGGCATATTCACGGGCTTTGCTGTACAGTCGTTCCGCACTCTTTGTATTTGTCTGGAAAAATGAGAACGGCGAGATCTGGAAATGCAGTCCCAGCACCTCTTCCTCGATATAATCTCTTCCGTATAACAGCGTTACCTTCTCCGGCACAACAGCATCCGCCAGAGAATCATTTGCCGTATGGAGAATACCAACGATCGTTCCGTCAAGCGGAAGTGCCAGAAGCCCTTCTACATATGCATTCAGATCCAGATTCTCTAATCCGTCCGTGCTGGTTACAAGATTTACCAGAAGTCCGCCATTTGTCTTGGACTGGCGAAGCACCAGATGACGAAGCAGTCCTACATGCTGCATTTTCTTATGATAAGACAGTCCATGCGCCCTTGCGAATTCCATCGTATAAGAAACGATCCTGTTATAATCTTCGCTTACGATCACGCAGTTGCAGACAGGAACGATGTCGTACATGCTGTTCTTCTTATGAAGCCCCAGCACCAGCGGGCCATCCTTATATTCGTCGCCAAATGAATACTCCATCTTATTCCGGTAAGCAGTTGTAACAGGCGAGCCGATGATACCCTCCCAGTCATATGGATGTGTCTCCGAATCGATCACGCCGTCTAACAGCTTCTTCACCTGTCCTGCCTTTAATTTCAACTGATGCTCATAGCTCATGGTCTGGTATGCACAGCCGCCGCAAATGCCAAACTGTGGACATGGTGGTACTGCATCTTCGATCTCGGAGCGTTCCAGCACATCCAACAGACGTGCCTCTGCCTTATCCTTCCGCACCTTGGATACCATACAGGACACCTTTTGTCCGGGCAGTGCTCCCTTCACGATCACTTTTTTGCCATCCAGTTCAAAGCTTCCCTTATTTGGGAAATCATAGTCTTTTATAACACCTTCTATAATCTCTCGTTTCTTCACAGCCGACCTCTTTCTTGTATCTAATAATCTCTACTCTTCCCGGTCGCCCCACATATCTTCAAATATGCTGCGCATCCGACGTTTCGGTTTCAGTTCATTTTCCGCAAAAAATGGTGTTCCATGCTGGTCAAATTCCAGCAGCATGTATTTACCATTCATGCCATCACGCGGATATGCCAGACTGCCCGGATTTACGATATAAGCACCGCCATATCGTTCCAGATTCTGGACATGTGTGTGTCCATACATCACAATATCGTAACCATCATATTTGACCAACTCCTGTAAGTAGTCTGTTCCGTAATGTACATTGTATCTGTGTCCATGTGTAATGAACACTTTATACCGACCGATCATGAATTCCTCCTGCATCGGAAGATCAGAGGTCCAGTCATTATTCCCGGCAACCATGTGGATCGGGCAGGTTACATTGTCATAAATATATTCTTCATCTCCGCAGACATCCCCCAGATGGATAAACATATCGATGTCACCCACTGTATCTAAGACATCCCGAATCGTATTGGTTCTTCCATGTGTATCACTAATTATCAGTATTCTCATTTATAACTTCCTTTATCAAACGAAGTGCGTTTCCTCTATGGCTGATCGTATTCTTTTCTTCCGGTGACAGCTCTGCTGTGGACTTGCCATACTCCGGCAGGAAGAAGATAGGATCATATCCAAATCCATTCTCGCCGCGTTCTTCATATCCAATGATTCCTTCGATCGTGCCACGTCTGGTAATGGTCTTTCCATCCGGAAATGCAGCCGCGATCGCACATACGAATCTTGCAGTACGCTTCTCATCCGGAACACCGGCAAGCTTGTCAATGATCGCTTTATTCTTGATCCGGTATGAGGTGTCTTCCCCCATAAATCTTGCAGAGTAGATTCCAGGTGCTTTATCGAGATAGTCTACCTCCAGACCGGAATCGTCCGCAAGCACCAGACAATTTGTCATCTTACGGATTGCCTCTGCCTTGATGATGGCATTTTCTTCAAATGTTTTTCCATCTTCTACGATGTCAGCCTGAATTCCGGCTTCCTTCATCGACAGGATCTCATATCCACAATCCGCAAGGATCATGCGGATTTCTTTCATCTTATTCTCATTACCCGTAGCAAAAATCAATTTCTTCATCTTGTCTTCTCCTTTTCTATTCAATCCCCCACATCCGTGAAGGCTTTCAAACAGACATTACAGTCATTCTCCTGCTCCGCACTCGACCACTTCGTGCCATACAGGCTGATATAGCCCTCGCCATCCGTGATATCGAAGTTCGCCGTTTTCTCATCATTATTATATTCGATTGCGATCGGCATCGTGGAATCCTGTGTGTTCACATGCACAACCACCGCAAATTTCCGATCATCCGGAAGCGGTACTGCCTCTTTTAGATTGATCGTATAATAACCCTCGTACTGCATTTCACCGGATGCCACCTTTGTCCGCTGCTGCAAGTCGGATACATCGGTAAAATCCGTCACAACATACACATCATATGTCGTTTTCGGGCCTGTCGCATAAAAAGAAACTGCCTTTAATGTCTCGTTCTTTCCAGCCGTATAGACATTTGCAAAATAGGCCTCCGGCCTGTCGTCAAATCCCATCGTTCCGACCTCGCCCATCAGATCTGACTGATAGATCTTGTCGTAGTTGTCACTATTTCCAAGCTTCGTATATACTACGCTGTTCATACCGATATTGGTATCATAATAAGAGATATAAAAGAATCCCTCGTCACCAAAATCCTGCCCCCAGCTATTCTTGCAGATAAATGCGCCGTCTCCCGCCGGTTCTGTATTAAAATATTCCTTCGGATAGTTGTCATCCCAGCCAACGATCACCACGTCATGATTCGGCGTCTGATCTCCATCATAATAATAGGAACTGCGGTTTCTGTTATAGTAATAAGAACTACTCGTTGCATTCTTCATATCACAGTAAATAACCGTTTCCACACCGCCATATTTGTATACGGATGATTTGATCGCCTCGTAATTCTTGTCCTTCAGGATGATGGCTTCTTCCAGATGCTTTACCGCCGACAATCCATTTACCGTCTGGTTATCACCATACGGATCATCTTCCTCAAGCACCGGTCCCTGCCATGCCGCAAGATAAGCTATACTCATATAATATTCGCCACCGTCAAATGGGCTGACATTAAAGCTGTTATTCATTGCCATATGATCAACAGAAAACACCAGATTTTCAGCCGGACGGATCGTACTTTCCAGTGCTGCAAGTGATGCAAATGCCCAGCAGGTTCCATAGATACCCTGATCTCTTACAAGAGATACACGATCATGTTCTCTCATGTCATATGCAGCCGGAAGCTTTTCTTCCTCGGCAATCTTTTTTAACACCGCAGCATTTGTCTCCAGATTGATGTTACAGCTGTAGTTTAATGCCTCGCAGATCTCATTCACCGGCACATAGATGATATCATCCTTTCTTTCCGGCTTATCGATCGTCTGAATCGTATTTCCGTTGATGTTCACCATATCCGAATCACCATAAACTTTAACAAGGCTGTCACCTTTTGCCAGTGTGATCGTTCCGTTTTCATATACATTTACCAGACAATCCAGTTTATCGGTAAATGCTGCAATTGGAATCATTAACTGTAACCGATCACTGAAATATGCCTGATATTCAGCCTCTGTGATCTTATTGTCATTAATATATAACGTAACACCCTTTTCATTTGCACTTGTTACGATCTCTTTCATCATTGCCTCGGCCGCAGCCTCCGAACCGTCGGTCTTTTCCACGCTCACATCCGGATGCCGGAAGAAGCCCAGATAGAGCAATACACTCAAGATTGCAACTGCTACCGCTATCAAAAACTTTTTCAATTTGGTCTCACTTTCTCTTTGGCGGCTTCGGTCCCATGAACTGATAGAAATATGATTTGATCATACCATTGTAGATCTTACGGTTCTTATCCGCCTTTCTTCCTATATATTTCTCCGCCTCACTGTATGACGTGATCAGGAACATCGACCAGTCATCCAGCCGTCTGAAACTTTCCCCGATCGTCTTATATAATTCCGGAAGGTCCTCCCGATCCTCGAGACGTTCACCATATGGCGGATTTGTAATGATAAAGCCATATTTTTTCGGATGCCTGAGATCCTTTACATCTCTCTGTTGGAAATGGATATGTTCATCCACTCCCGCTGCTCTGGCATTCTCCATCGCACACTTCACCATTTCATTATCCAGATCGTAGCCCTGAATATTCATCTTCACATCATGGTCGATCATGTCATTTGCTTCATCGATCGCATTGTACCACATCTTCTTATCTCCGACCTTCGCCCACTCGGAAGCCAGGAAATCCCGGTCGATGCCCGGTGCGATCCTTGCTCCGATCATAGCAGCCTCGATCGGAAATGTTCCGCTTCCACAGAATGGGTCAACCAGTACACGATCCTTATTCCATGGTGTAAGCATGATCAGTGCCGACGCCAGAGTTTCCGATATCGGTGCTTTGCCAACCAGTTTCCTATAGCCACGCTTATGAAGGGATATTCCTGATGTATCAAGTCCTATCGTAACAATATCCTTAAATATAAATACACGAACCGGATATTCTGCTCCATCTTCCGTGAACCATGGTACATGGTAGGTCTGTTTCATACGCTCTACCATAGCTTTCTTCACGATGGACTGGATATCAGATGGGCTGAACAGTGCGCTCTTATTTGATGTAGCCTTGGATACCCAGAATTTTGCATCACGAGTCAGATACCGCTCCCATGGAATACTCTTGGTTCCTTCAAATAATTCATCAAATGTTACAGCCTTAAAGCTTCCGCACTTGATCATGATACGTTCAGCTGTACGAATAAACATATTTGCTCTTGCAACCGCATCTTCTTCTCCTGCAAATGTAATTCTTCCGTCTTCTACCTGAACGATCTCATATCCAAGATCCAGGATTTCTTTTTTCAATACTGACTCCAATCCAAAATGACATGGAGCGATCAATTCGATTCTGCTCATATGTTTCCTTTCAATCACAAGTGCCAGATTCAGACATTTCTGTCCAAATCCAGCACTCCTTTTCTCTTATATCTTTGTTTCTGATTTTATTTTCTGCGTTTATTTATAACAACGATTCCGGCAAGCCCCAGTGAAATGATCATACCTGCAACTGCTGTCTTCATAGCAAAATCATCTCCTGTCTTTACTCCGGTGTTCTTCTGGTCATCCGGCTTATCGGCATCTGTTTTCTCTGTTGTTTGGTCCTCCGTTGATACAACTTCTTCGGATTCTGTTGTCACATCTTCCGTTTCATCCTGAGTATCATCCGTTGACTCTGTCGTTACATCTTCCGTTGTATCATCGGTACTATCTTCTGTCGTAGTTGTAGCTTCCGTTGTATCCTCTGTCGTTGCATCTGTAGAAGCTTCCGTTGTCACGTCTTCTGTTGTCACATCTTCTGTTGTTCCACCATCCGGAACAGACATTTTAACCGTTACTTTTGTTGCTCCCGATGCATAATAATTTGCTGTTTCCTTATATCTGACGTAATAATCACCGGCAGAAATGCCTGTGATCGTATTTGCTGTGATCGGCTTCCATACATTCTGGTCAACGGAATATTCCATGGATACATCAACATTTTTAATGGAACCGTCCTTTTTTCCTTTTGCACTTTCATTTTCTGTCGTAAGACCGGTTGGTGCTGTCTGTGGTGCTTTATCGATCGTATAATTCTTTACGGTTTCTCCGTGATAAGTCTTACCCTTTGCTGTTATTTTTACGCTTGCTGTTCCTGCATTGATATTATCTGTAAATGTACAGGTATAATCCGTTCCTTCTGTCAGATCTCTTCCATCGTATGTGACAGTCACTGTTGGCTCTTTTGCTTTTCCATCATATACATAAGAAGTCGGGGCAATGGATACAGAAACTGTCGCATCTGTCAGCCGGCGGTAACGAAGCTCTACGCTTCTCGCCTTTGTGCCAGTTTCATCTAATATCGTATTATAGGAATTCGGCTGTCCATCCAATGTGTATCCGGCCGGAAGAAATTCCTCAATACCGCCCACAGCTTCATCTAATGAAAGCAACCCATAATTGCTTAGTCCGCTTGGCGAATTTGTAATCTTATAAACAGATGTCTGATCCATCTGCAACTTTTCAAGCCACCATTCTGTAAATGCTGCACCATCATGTTGCTGTTCTATATTACTGTTTACCAGTTTAACGCCACCCTTTGCATACCATCCAAGCTGCGTAAGATCTGCTCTCACATTTTCAAATGTTAATGTATGTTCATTCCCTGTCGCTGCATTCCTTATATAGCCACTATATTCTCCATTTTCTATCACAAGCGAACCCATGATATCGAAATGAACAGCCTTTAACTCCTTCTTATTCAGATCAATCGTAAGATTCTTATTCCCCGCATCAATATATGTTGATGTACTCTCACAATTATATAGAAGCTTCAGTATATCACCGTTTCCGGCAGCCGCCGCTGCATCTTCCAGTTTAGAATAAGTGCCCTTTGCTGTTCCACTTGCATCCTCTACCTCGATGCATTCTACCGGATCATTACAATCCACACAGGCTCCATCCTTCACCTGTGAATGTTCACATGCCGCCTGTGTCTCTGCCAGTCCATTTGCCCCTGCAAATGCTGCTACTGCAAAAAAACCTGCCGCAATGATCGTTCCTAAAATTCTTTTTCTCATTTACCCTATATCCTTTCTTTTCTAAAAAAATAAGTACCTCCGGAATATCCTGTGATACCCGCCAATTACCCTGTCCATATTATACATACTTCCCCCTGCCACCACAAGTAAATTAAACAAAAAAATCCCGGCCATGCACTTCCTTAACAGGTTCTGTCATGTCCGGGATCGATCTATTCTGTTATTCTCATTTTCAAACCACATTTTCTTCTCTTTCATAATGGCTAGTTACACCCTCTGTCAGCGGTTTTTCGTCAATGCTCCTTTATACTGTACGATTCCCCCAACGGTATTGATCACCTTATATCCTGCCTGCGACAGCAGTCTCGCTGCCAGTGCACTGCCGCCTCCATACTGACAATATGTGAGCAGTACTTTATTTTTAGGAAGATTATAATTACCATACTGGATATCCGACAATGGTACATTGACTGCCATCGGTATGTGTCCTCTCAGGAATTCTTCTTCGGTACGAACGTCCACGATCACCCCGCCATAGCGGACTGCTTCCTGCATGATATCGCGGACCGGTATGTTGTGAAATCTCATCATTTCACCCCCTGGCAAATGTTCCTGCTATATGGATTCCTATATATTCATCATATGTCTCTTCCATCAAAACGTGCGGCATATTCAGCGTTTCTGCCACAATTCCTGTCTTATTTCCGTCCTTGTCCGTTGTACCCTGTCATGCCATAATCCGTACTAGTGCCATTCGACGTATAACTCTGTGAATAATTCTGTGATCCGGGATTCTCCTGCTGCCGATATGGATTAACTCCAGTTTGCGGATATTGATTCATCCCCTGCGCATAGCCATTACCCGGATACTGGTTCATCTCCTGCACATAGCCATTACCCGGATACTGATTCATCCCCTGTGTATAACCACCATTGTATGGGTTGTAATTTGTATTCTGCATATATCCTCCGGCCTGACCATATGCATCACCACCCGGATAGCCCGGATAACCCGCCCGGTAATCCGGTTGATCTGGATAATAATATCCTCTGCCCGGTCTGCGAAAATCCATCCGGTACATCCCATAATCTGCAGTCTCCGGTCTGCCGTCAATTCTGCGGTCATGCGCTGAACAGTAAAAGATCAGAAAAATTGAAAGTACATACATCACTCCAAGGATCAGGAATACCCATGCCTCCGAAATATATCCATACGATGCCGCCATCACAAGATAGTCATATAAGCCATGAATAAATACCGGCACGATATATGCCCATGCCATAAATCCAACCATCCCCGCATGGTCACCTGCATATGCCGCTTCTCTTCCCTTCGCATAAAGTGCACCCATGATAACACCTACCGTACAATGAAGTGGAATAGCGGTAAATGCCCGGAGGATGCCCGTTCCGATTCCGCCGGAAGCAACATATAAGATATTTTCCAATATAGCAAAGCCAAGCGATGCACAGACCATATAAATAACTCCATCATAGCTGTGCTGAAATTCTCTGCTTTTCCATGTAGTGCAGACCGTTACCAGATATTTCCCAAGCTCCTCCACAATTCCGATCACCAGAAAGCAGAGCACCATCAGCATCGTCTGATGATCCGTATCTGTCTGTGCAACGATTAACTGCCCGATAAATTCTGCGATCACTGCCGGAATGATCGTACCTGCACCAAGTGCCAGAAGCAATACCATTAATTTGACCGGCGGCTTCTCTTTCCGGTCTCTCATATATATAAAACCCAGCAGGATCAATGCCGGCAAGACTGCTATTATGATCAATATTCGACTCATATGCCCTCCCATTATCCTGATCCGATGTCTGTGATCACAACCATCGAATCTTTTCAACGTAATATGACTTGTTTAAAATTATACCACCCCGCAGTGAAAAACTCTACTTACAGGTCTTATTTTACATATAAAATATGGGAGACGCAAAGCTTACGTCTCCCATAGCATTTATTCATATTTTTTTGAGGAAAATATATGACAATAATTATTTTACATTGAAGGCTTTCATACCCGGATATACGGCTGAAGCACCAAGCTCTTCTTCAATTCTTAAGAGCTGGTTGTACTTAGCTACACGCTCGGATCTGGATGGTGCGCCGGTCTTGATCTGGCAGGTATTTAAAGCAACTGCAAGATCTGCGATCGTTGTATCTGCCGTCTCACCGGATCTGTGCGATGAGATAGCTGTGTATCCGGCCTTGTGAGCCATCTTGATTGCTTCCAGTGTCTCTGATACAGAACCGATCTGGTTTAATTTGATCAGGATACTGTTACCACAGCCAAGCTCGATACCCTTTGCAAGTCTCTCTGTATTTGTAACGAAAAGGTCGTCACCAACTAACTGTACCTTGTCGCCAAGCTCTGCTGTAAGCTTCTTCCAGCCTTCCCAGTCTTCTTCGTCCAGACCATCTTCGATAGAAATGATCGGGTACTTCTCAACCAGTCTCTTCCAGTGAGCGATCAGCTCTTCTGATGTATATACTGTACCGGCCTTTGGCAGTTTGTACTCGCCGACCTTGCCTGTCTTCCACTCGGATGAAGCTGCATCCATAGCGATCTTGAAATCCTTACCCGGTTCATATCCGGCTTTCTTTACTGCTTCGAGAATTGTCTCGATTGCTTCTTCATCAGATGCAAGTGCAGGTGCAAATCCACCTTCATCACCAACTGATGTAGCAAGTCCTCTTTCCTTTAAGATTGCCTGAAGTGCATGGAATACTTCTGCACACCATCTGAGACACTCTTTGAATGAAGGAGCACCAACCGGCATGATCATGAACTCCTGAACATCCAGACCGGATGATAATGCATGACATCCACCATTGATAATGTTCATCATAGGAACCGGAAGTCTGTTTCCGCTTACACCGCCTAAGAAACGATATAAAGGTACATCCAGTGAAATAGCTGCTGCTCTTGCAGCTGCGATTGATACAGCAAGGATTGCATTTGCACCCAGATTTGACTTGTCCTTTGTTCCGTCTGCCTGGATCATTGCCTGATCTACCGCATATGTATCAGATGCGTCCATTCCAACTAATACGTCATTAATTGTTGTGTTGATATTTTCAACAGCTTTCCGAACGCCCTTACCGCCAAAACGATTCTTATCGCCATCACGAAGCTCTAATGCTTCAAACTCACCTGTTGATGCACCACTTGGAGCTGCTCCACGTCCAACAGTACCATCTGCAAGAATAACTTCTGCTTCTACTGTAGGATTTCCTCTTGAGTCAATAATCTCTCGTCCAATTACTTTTTCGATTTCTAAATAATTCATCATTATCCAATTCCTCTATTCACAAGATTTTAGTTAGTTTTTTCTAACCAACTAAAAAATAGCATGTTATAACCTCTGTCGTCAACAAAAATACGTCGAATTAATTGAGAATTTCTATCACATATTTCGCTTGATTTTTACAAGAACACACCGTATAATGCAGCCATAAGTTAGATGTGTCTAACCATTGCATGAACGGTTCTGAAATGACACATACTAATACTGTCGCATTTGATAATTTAATGTTACAGGAGTTTCAGATTATGTTTGAAGAATATTTGATCACACATTGTTCGCCTACATTGGCGTCCTTAAAACCTGCCAGCCTGTTTCTTTATCGTTTTTCTTCCGGAGAAGAATTATACGAAAGTGTGGCTGTCTGGGATGCACAATTTCAGAAAAAAGGGATCCGGATCACGATCCTGCGGGAAAATGCTGAAACTGCCCTGATCTATGTCTACAGACCGGATGCTATGGTTCGCGAATTATCAAGACCAGAGATCCTCTCTTTTCTTGTAAGCACAGGATATCAGGCAGGAACGATCGATCAAATGCTTGAACAGCTTCGTACACGTCTTCATGGTTCGGAAGAGTTTCCGCATGAGATCGGTGTCTTCCTTGGCTACCCGTTAAATGATGTTCTCGGATTTATCAAATACCACGGAAGCAACTGCAAGGGCATGGGCGACTGGAAGGTATACGGAGATCTGGGTGAGGCCCAGAAAACATTTGCTAAATTTAAAAAATGCCGTGAGATCTATGCAAATCTCTGGCATCAGGGACGAACCATCTGGCAGTTGACGGTTGCTGCATAATTATAGCATCTGCATAACAAAATAAGTATTTATGCACATGGCGTCCACATAACAAAATGAATATAAGGGATTCCCGTAAGCATTTTCGTGCGGAGATCTCTAAATATAAAATACATGAATTATAAGGAGGAACCTACTATGAGTAAGGTTGCAGTTGTATATTGGAGTGGCACAGGTAATACAGCATTAATGGCACAGGCTGTTGCAGAAGGTGCAAAAGCAAAAGGTGCAGAATGTGATCTTTTAACATCCGCAGAATTTACTGCAGATATGGTAGATAACTATGATACGATCGCATTTGGCTGCCCTGCTATGGGTGCTGAAGTCTTAGAAGAAAGCGAGTTTGAGCCAATGTTCGCTGAATGTGAACCGGCATTAAACGGTAAGAAGATCGCCATCTTCGGTTCATATGGCTGGGGAAGCGGCGAATGGATGGATACATGGGAAGCTCAATGCCAGGCTGACGGTGCTGTATTTGCAGCAGCTCCACTGATCTGCCATGAAACACCGGATGAAGCAGGTCTTGCTGATTGTACTGCACTTGGCGAAGCACTTGTTTAATAAATAATAATACACATCTCTAAACACAACCAAAACACAGAAATCTGCCATGTGGCAGTCCTTCCGCTTGTACATTATCGTACAATCCAAAAAATGCTCTGGCAAACCACACCTCTGCCAGAGCATTTGTTTTTTTATAGTTTCTGTTTTATATATGTTCTATTTCTGACTCTTCTTTAATGTTGCGACAACCTTACCTTTTACATTGATGATCTTTACAGTTCCATCTTCATAGCTTGCTTTTTGATTGCTTTCCGCAAACATGATATATCCCGGACATGCTGCCAGAACGTATACCTTCTTCTTGGATGACTGGTAGATCTTTTTCTTGGAAGTTCTGCCCGTACTCTTTCCATAATAAGAATCTCCAAATTTATAAATGGAATTTGAGCTTTTTCCGTTTTTGATCAAAGTACCATACTGATATCCCCTGACGGTCAGACTCTCATTATACTGCATATCATCAAAAGCTCTGACAAATGCATTGCAAACCGTTTTATTTCCTGCCGGGTATTTCTTTTTATGCTTATATTTTGTGTCAACGGAATAGGATTCTGTCACATACGGAAATACACTGTAGAAATATTTGCCCTTATAATAGAATACCGTTCCATTTGCACCATCTTTTACCCTCATGTGACACTTCTTATCAGTTCCGTCCAGTTTCATTGAGCATAAACCAGAATGACCATAATAAAGTCGATTGTTTTTCATAAAACCAAGTCTTCCATTTTTACAGATCTGTTTTGGCTTTGAACTTCCATCAGCCTTGATCTTATAGATACTCATCTGGCTGTCCTGATAAAGGTTGTAATACAGATATCCTTTGTGTACCAAAACTCCACTGACAACGGCGCTCTTTACAACATACTTTGCAGTCTGTTTTTTCATATTATACGCAAGTACACCCTTTGAGGTTTCTATGTAGAGATAGTCACCTGCATGATACAGTTTTCTCGCTGATACATGCTTTACGGTTGATGCTGCTTCCAGTTCTGCCGTCTGCTCCGTCTCAACGTCTGTTGCTGCCAGACTTACATTGGAACCTGTCACATTCATTACTCCACACAGTACAAATGCGATCATTGCCAATACTACTTTTTTTAAATGTCTTTTCATTCATTTTCCTCCTGATTTTTTATTCCTTCCTTCTGCAGATTTTGCAGATACCTGTATTATATCACTGCATATAAAAAATAAATATATAAATTTGTCATGCATGACAGTTTATCCGTCATGGTCTGCATTGTCCATATAAAAAACATCTGCTGATCCATAAACTATATAAAGTCCATACATCAGCAGATGCTTTGTTTTCTTTCACTATATTATATCGTGAGACTTTCTTTATATACAGATCTTGTATTTATATCGCTCCATGCTCCCGGAGAAGTTTCTCAACATCGGTTCCTTCTACCGCCTTTAAAAGCTCCTTCATTGCGATCTTCTCTTTCAGTCCAAGCTTCATATCCGTGATCTTTCTGCCATCACGGATCGCTACGGTCGCATTTAACAGATCCCGTACATCATAGACACTGCCCCAGACCTCAGGCACACCACGATCGATATTCAACAGAGTATATACTGCCTCCATACCGGTACGGATCGAATACTCGGTCGTAAATATCGTATCTCTTGCTGTCTCTGCAAACTGTCCAAGAAATGCAAAGTTTACCGCGCCCTCCGGTACAACATCCGGGCGGTCACCTTTCTCACGCGGCATGAAAAATGCTGTAATATACGGCATCATAACCGGCACTGTGTTTGCGCTGTGCTCAGCAAGCTCCGGTATTTTCTCCTCCGGTACTCCGATATGGTAGAGCCATTCTTCGCAGATCTCCTTACCGGTACATTCCCGCATGGTCTTCTTTACATAATCACCCGGTTTATTCGAGAATAAGCCATATACCCATACAAGCACCTGACCCTTTGACTGATTACGAAACTGTGGCTGGCGATTGATCGTCCAGGAGAGCAGCCATTCGGAATCTCTTGCAGTCACGATACCACCTGTAACTACCTTGCCGGAAAGTGGATCCCTCTTGCATATATTCTTAATATACGGAAGGATCTTTTCATCCAAAGTCGTTACCGTTGCACTCATCCAGTTTGACTGCTCCGGATCGTAACAGAATTTGTCCGGATGTCCGAAGGATGGATCCTGTGCAGCGATCTTCCGCCACATATCCCATCCGCCGCCTTCGCGAATCTCGGTCTTGAACTCAGCCGGTTTGTTCTGGCTTCCGTATGAAGAATTCTCCACGCAGCCGCCATTTGTGATAAATACCAGATCATTCTCGGTCAGGTCGATCGCATCTGCTTCACCGTCACGGATAATATCAATCTTCTTTGCCAGCTTTCTCCCTGCTTCGATCTCGAATTCCACATTTATGACCTTGGTATTATAATGGAACACCACACCGAATGATTCCAGATATTTTACCATCGGAAGAATCATGGACTCATACTGGTTATATTTGGTAAAACGAAGTGCCGTGAAATCCGGCAGTCCTCCGACATGATGGATAAAACGCTTAATATAGAGCTTCATCTCAAGTGCAGAATGCCAGTTCTCAAATGCAAACATCGTCCGCCAGTACATCCAGAAGTTAGAGTTGAGCACTTCGTCATCAAAATACTCATCGATCCGTTTATTATATAATTCTTCATCCGGAGTAAAGAACAGCTTCATGATTTCCATTGCACCCTTATCGGATAATCCGAATTTCTTATCGGTATGTGCATCCTGTCCCTGATTCTCAGTTGCCCGACACAAAGAATAGTTCGGATCTGCTTTATTCAGCCAGTAATACTCATCCAGTACACTGATGCCCTCTGTCTCAATGGACGGAATCGAACGAAACAGATCCCACATACACTCAAAATGGTTATCCATCTCACGTCCGCCACGCATAACATAGCCAATATCGCTGTACTGATAACCATCACATGCACCGCCCGGAATTGGATCTTTCTCCAGAATGTGTACATGTGAGCCTTTCATCTGTCCATCTCTTACCAGAAAACAGGCTGCCGCCAATGCACCAAGTCCCGAACCTATAATATATGCCGATTTCTGATCCACACCTGTCGGCTTCTTAGGTCTGGCAAATGCTTCATAATTTCCACTTGCATAATACATACGAATTACCTCCAATCTATACAGCCTGCCCGCAAACAGACCAGTTATTTCAAAAACTGTCTTTATTATAAGATGCCCCGTTTTTGCCCTCAATAAACAAAAAAAGTACCGTGATAAAAATATATTCACGGTACTTGTTCTGTCTAAAATTTTATCATTTCCCCTGTTTTGATGGGATAATCGGTCTGAAAAATAAGACACATTGTTTTTTCAATATATCTGTCAGCTCTCTGTTTTTTTGTGAAAGACATCTGTACGAAATGCTTCCAGTGCTCTGGTAATATTGTCATGCATCACCAGTCCCATCTTATCTACGATCACATGTGGATCCTGCTTCATGCCATTCTCGATCCATTCAAGCAACACACCGACAAAGGAGCATTTGTAAAAATCAGCAATGAACTTCTTATCTTCATCCCGCACCTGCATATCCTTCGCCTTATCTTCGATGACCTTGATCATCAGATCATACGTCAGACTGTACAAATATTTTTCTACCTGATCTCTGCTGATCGAATGATATGCATTCATCATAAATGTCTTATTCTCGCTCACCGCTTCAAAGATACGAAGGAAGCCTTCCTGCCAGGTATCATAGGTTTTATTCTCACCCAGTATCCTCGTTGCATCCTCCACACACACCCACTCTACCAGATCATAGATATCTTTAAAATGATAGTAAAATGTCATTCGGTTGATGCCGCAGTCTTCCGTGATATCCGTTATCGTTATCTTATCAAGCGGCTTCTTTGTAAGAAGCTTCTTCAGTGATGCTTCCAACGCACGTTTCGTTATCTGAGACATTTTCTTGTAACCTCCACGTCTATTGTTCATCAGAAAAAAAGTTATCCTTACTATACCACACCCACCAGAATTTTGTAAAATTAAAAATAAACTAATGGCATGAGAAAATTCTGGTCTGGATGCAGTATATCATACAAAAAAACGCCCGCTATCATACACAGGTAAAACCATCTGATGAATCTGTAAAGTTGTGTATAATTAATGTAAAATATTGTTCTTTTTATATGTCAGCGTCACTATTGTAAAATACTTTTACAAATATTTACCAATCTCCGATTTCCATATTTCTTCCAGTTGTTCCAACGAGAACGCTGCATTTGCCGGACTTGTCGATGGCAGCTCGATCATCGGAAGAACGATATGTTCCGCCTGATATTTTTTGTATAATCTGCCGGCAGTCTTACCATTTGTAAAAACTGCCCGGATTGGAGTATGTGCTACAATGCTTTTAATATCTGCAGGAAGCACATTTCGAATACTGCTGTCACTGGAACCGATGATCTCACAAGCCCGGATCACATCATAGACCGCCACATGACCGGCAAGCAGCATCCATTTTTTCTCTTCTATCGTCAAGGGTTCCGGTACACCAAGTACAGCTGCCACAACCTTCCAAAAACGGTTTCTCGGATGTCCGTAGTAGAAGCCCTGCTCTCTGGATTTCACCGATGGCAGACTGCCAAGAACCAGCACCTGTGATTCTTCATTATATACCGGAGCAAATTCATGCTCTACATACTGATATTCTGACATTTTTATTTCCTTTCAAATAAAGAATTGCCTGCAAATCTTACACATTCAAACGGAATTACAAAATAATTAACTTTCACTCCGTAAAATATGCATTCCAAACAAAAAACCAGAGACTATCGCCCCCGACAAGTCTCTGGTTATATATGTATCCCAAACCTCATTTAAATCCCCATGTTGGAATTACGGATATATTATATACTGCCTCCCCCTGCCTGTACAGTAGTCTTGCAAAAATGACTTGTTTTCTGTTCCAAATAACCTTTGTATTTGAACGGTCATTTCCTGCATATAAATCATTTTTCACTTATATATTTTTATATGATTTCTCCATCTAAGATCTTTATTCCAAATCTCTCCATATCCACCCGTCCATCGACAACTGTAACTCCATCTGCCGTCAATCGATCTGCCTGTACATTCTTTCCACCAAATGCAAATGCTCCGGATAATTCACCCTTTGCATTTACCACACGAAAGCAGGGAATGTGCTCCGGATCCGGATTCTTATGAAGCGCGTTTCCCACTGCACGCGCCATCTTCTTATCCCCGGCAAGCTCCGCGATCTGACCATAGGTTGCAACCTTTCCGGCTGGAATCTTTTTCACAGCCTCATAGATTCTCTTTGATGGACTGGTTGTCACCAGATCATAACTCTCTGCGATCATCCGTTTCACATCCTGATCCGGAATGCTTCCATCCAGAACGATCGTATTCCAATGCTCCTTATTCTGATGCCAGCCCGGTATCACCGAGTCAAATGCGCTCCGCCAGAAATCCCGCCATTCCGGATCGACCTTTACATTCAGATTAATATATCCGTCTCTCTCATATGTCCACAGGAATGCCTTCTTGCTTCCTTTCACACGCACCAGTTGCCAGTTCGGATCATGAAATGGCGCCTGCTGATATGTATCAGGAAAAGACAGTCCATATGCCAGCGCTTCTTCTCTCGTTGTCATTTATCTTCCTCCGACATGCTTTACATAGTCTGCGATCAATTCCGCCGTCTTATCAACACCCAGTCGTACCGCGTCTATACACAGATCATAATTCTCTGCATAGCCCCATTCTTCTCCGGTATAATATCTGTGATAACCACGCCGTTTCTCATCTGTCTTTTCAACAAGCGCTATAGCCTTTCGCTCCGAGATCTTATGCTTTCCTGCGATATGATGCGCCCGCTGCTTCTTATCTCCGCACAGAAACACCCGGACAGCATCCTTATCATCCCGGTAGGCATAATTCGAAGCACGTCCTATAATAATAAAACTCTGTCCGCCAAACATTGCTGACAATGCCCGTTTCGGTGTATCATACTGATTCTTCGGACAGAAATCATCCGCAACCGAACTAATCATCGCATTTACCGGCTGCTCACCAAAATACATTGGGTACTTTTCATAAATTTTCTTTTCTTTTGCAAGCGCGATCAGCTCTGGCTTCGTATAAAAGGGAATCCCTAACAGCTCCGATAATTTTTTCCCAACTTCATCTCCGGCACATCCACATTGTCTTCCAAGTGTTACGATCATACTCTCTTACCTCCTTCTTATATATTACCTCTACTCACCTACAATGCAAGCATCTGGCTGATCAGATGATAATGCCCGTCTACCGCCGCTTTCATGGCTGCTTCATCACGTTCTAATACACTATTATAGATCTGCTTGTGATAATTAAGCAAGTTTGCCTTTTCTTTTGTATTCACACGGCGCAGCACCAGATCGATCCATTCCCGATAAACGATCATAACCGCCTCCATGATCATCGAAAATAGTTCATTCTCTGTTGCCCGGATCAGCAATTCATGAAATTCCTTATCCACGCTAACCAGTTCGGAACCATCCGCCTGCTCCATCCTTGCCAGATTATCCTCCAGAAGCACCTGACACTCAAATGATATTCCTTTCTCGATCAGCATACTGCATACAGACTTTTCCATTGTACAACGGAACTCACAGACCTCGGATTTCGTGATACTGCCAAGTGCCAGCATCATCATAAGCATCTGACGGATCGACTCTCCGGCATTTTTTGATATATAATTTCCCGATCCCTGTACGCGTTCGATCATTCCCATGCCATGCAGGATACTGAGTGCCTCCCTGGTCGAATTTCTTCCGATTCCTAACGTTTCCGCTATCGTACGTTCGGTTGGAAGCTTGCTTCCGTTCTGCAAGGTTCCGTCCTGCATCAGGCTGTAAATATATTGAATTGCTTTTTCATATTCTGATGTAACATGTTGTTTTTCCATACTCGTCTCCTTGACTATCAATAAATTTCGTTATTTCTATATTTTGATATCTGATCTGTAAATTTGAAATAAACCCCTGCATTTTATAATGCGGCGTATATAACTACATAAAATGCGCAAATAACGACGAAAGCACAACCGTAAGAATACCGGAAACCGCAATCGCCAGACTGCTCATTGCACCTTCCACTTCACCGATCTCGATCGCCTTTGCCGTTCCGATCGCATGAGATGCAGATCCAAATGCCAGACCCTTTGATATCGGTTCGGTGATTCGAAAAATCTTGCACACTAATTCACCAAATATATTTCCAAGAACACCCGTTACGATAATAACCGCAACCGTAATCGTTACATATCCACCCAGTTCTTCTGAAACACCCATACCGATTGCAGTCGTGATAGACTTCGGAAGCATCGTTACATAATCCTCATGTGTAAGTCCCATGATCTTTGACAATACAAACACCGTACAAAGACTTGTCACCACACCGGCAACAAGACCTGCCATAACCGCCTTACAGTTATGCTTCAGCAGTTCCCACTGTTCATAGAGCGGGATCGCCAGACATACGGTTGCAGGGGTCAACAGCCAGCTTAAATATTGGGCGCCTTCATTATAAGTATCATAATCCACCTTGCTCACAACCAGTACCAGGATGGTAACTACAATCGAGATCAGCAACGGATTAAATATTCCCAGTTTGAATTTTTTCTTTAATATTGACCCGATCAAATATGAGATCAGGCTAAGTGTAACTCCCGCAAACAAGGAGTTTTCAAAAAAATCATGCATCCTCTTGTTCCTCTTTCTTCCTATCCTTTCTGATGATCCACTGTGACAGTCTGCCTGTCATCGCCATAACCGTAATGATCGTAACGACCGTGATCACACATACCGGAATCAGCACCGGCTTCAGCGTTCCCCAGCTAACCATCAGACCAACACCGGCAGGAATGAACATCAATGGCATGATCTCAATTAAAAATTTCCCTGTCTCTTTCACTGCTTCTAACTTGATCCATCCAGTCATCAGGCATACAAATAAAATCGCCATTCCATAAATACTGGCAGGAATCGGCAAAGGTAATACATATTTGAGCAGTTCCCCGATAAATGAAATTGCAAGAATGATTAAAAACTGTCTAATATACTTCATTCAAATATCCTCTCTACATTTTTTGTCCTTTTTCGTTTGAACTATATTTTTTCATATAAAAGAAATTGGTAGCACCAATTCAGTGCTACCAATCATTATACTGCCATCTTATTATTTGTCAATTTATTATTTTACCAAATCGGCATCAATATATTCCCAGCATGTTTTCTTGCGGGCTGCTCCTTTCTGCGACTGATGCTATAACTTTCCAGATGAATACTATTTATTCCTGTCAGCGGTATCTCCCCTGCCAGAAGACCACCCTTTCCTGTCGTCGACGCACAATCTTTACAAACGGATACTACTCCTGCCGCTGATGTCCCAGCTGCCAGAAAGCTACCGCTCCTGCCGCCGCTACGTTAAGTGAATCCACACCATGTGCCATCGGAATCATAACCGTATAATCGCAGTCAGCTATCGTATCTCCGGCCAGCCCATCGCCCTCTGTACCGAGCACAATTGCCAGCTTTTCCTCACTATTTAACTGCGGATCATTAATTCCTACACTATCTTCCCGGAGTGCCATTGCCGCCGTCTTAAAGCCCATTTCTTTCAATGTCTTCATTGCCTGCTCCGGCCAGACACCATCCTTCTTTGACAACATTGTCCACGGAATCTGGAATACTGTTCCCATACTCACACGACTTGCACGTCTGTAAAGAGGATCACTGCAGCCACCGGTCAATATCACTGCATCCATACCAAGTGCTGCGGCACAGCGGAACAATGCTCCCACATTTGTCGGATTGACCACTTCTTCCAAAATAGCGATCCGCTTCGCTCCCTGACATACCTCCTCTATCGTTGGCAATGTCCTACGGCGCATCGTGCACCAGAGCCCCCTTGTCAGATGATAACCGGTAAGCTTCGTCAATATCTCATCCGGTGCAACATAGATTGGGACATCCTCCATCCGATCCAGAATCTCCTCAGCCTCTGCAAGCTGTCCCTTTTCTGCCAGAAAAGACACCGGTTCATATCCACCATCTAACGCCCGCTCAATCACCTTCGGGCTCTCGGCAATAAACAACCCTTCCTCCGGTTCATAGATTGTTGCAAGCTGCCGTTCCGAAAGCTCCGCATAAACCGCCAGTTCCGGACGGTTCAGATCCGTTACTTCTATTATTTTCATCGTAATTTCCTTCCTAATACACACGCTTGTCATCTTTTTATGTCAATTACCTTTATACCAAATTGGTATCAATATACTCCCAATATGGCTTCTTGTTTACCTCACCTTCATGCTCTATATACCAATTTGCAGCCTCCTGTAACCCGGCATCCATTGACATCGTCTCCGGATATATCTTCTTCTGCCGGGTCACATCAAGACAGTATTCATAATTATAAAAGCTGAAATAATTTCTCTGCTCTACTGTTTCCGGTACAGATACGAATTCCGGCACTTTATCAAAGCAGGCATAACATTTGATAACCCAGTCTCTTATCGATATTGCCTTTTCATTTCCGACATTCAAAATATGATCCGTTGGGCACTTTGTAATTATTATTTCCATCAGCCTGCACAAATCTTCCACATGGAAAAACTGTAATTTCATCTCACCGGCTTCCGGCAAATAAAATTTTCTGTCTGCCATTGCACAGTCAAATACAAACGCCTCCCGATAGACGTTGTCCATAGAACCATATAAATATGGCGGTCTTAAAATATAACCATCCGGGACTCTCTCCAACAGTGCATTTTCTGCTTCGATCTTATCTGTTCCATATTTTCCCCAGAATTTATTTACTGCTCTTTCAGAATTCTCAGGAAATGGCTGTACACCATACTCCGGATATACCGCACTGGAACTAATCATTATATATTGATCAAAAGAGTCCAGCGAATTATGTAAATCAATTATGTCTTGTGCATCATAAGCGGTTATGTCGGCAACAACATCAAAATGCAGATTCTTCAGCTTATCCCCTAAATTATGCCTGTCGCTTTCAATCAGCGTCACGCCCTTAACCTGCGGTTTTGAATTACGATTCACTACATAGACATCATATCCATGCTCTACAAAATACTTTGCTGCATACTTACTGACAAATGTGGTTCCACCGGTAATCAAGATTTTCTTCATTGATATCTCCTTTTCTGCTGCACAGGGCTTGCTTATAAGCCCACCCAATTGTTTGCATCTACAAAGTAACATACCGGTAATTTCATTGTCAATATTGCTGCTAATCGATAAACAAAAAAATACCCGGAAGAGTGTAAACACTCTCCGGATATTTTTTATTTATCTAATCTTCTCGTTACTTACGCGTAGATTACTCGATAATTGTAGCAACACGTCCTGATCCTACTGTACGTCCGCCTTCACGAATAGCGAAAGTAAGACCCTGGCTCATAGCGATTGGGTGAATCAGTTCGATTGTCATTTCTACGTTATCACCAGGCATGCACATCTCTGTACCTGCTGGAAGGTTACAAACACCTGTTACGTCAGTTGTTCTGAAGTAGAACTGTGGACGGTAGTTGTTGAAGAATGGTGTATGACGACCACCCTCGTCCTTAGTAAGAACGTAAACCTGAGCTGTGAACTTTGTATGACATGTGATTGAACCTGGCTTACAAAGAACCTGACCTCTTACGATATCTTCTCTCTTGATACCACGAAGAAGAGCACCGATGTTATCACCAGCCTGTCCTTCATCAAGGAGCTTTCTGAACATCTCGATACCTGTTACAGTTGTCTTCTGGATTTCTGGCTTAATACCAACGATTTCAACTTCATCATTTAAGTGGATAACACCAGCTTCTACTCTACCGGTAGCAACTGTACCACGACCTGTGATTGTGAATACGTCCTCTACAGGCATGATGAATGGCTTATCTGTATCTCTCTGAGGATCTGGAATGTATGAATCTATTGTATCCATAAGTTCCATGATCTTATCTCCCCAAGGTCCCATTGGATCTTCAAGAGCCTTAAGAGCTGAACCCTTAACGATTGGACAATCATTGAATCCGTACTCTTCAAGCTGTTCTGTAACTTCCATCTCTACAAGTTCGATAAGCTCGTCATCATCAACCATATCGCACTTATTTAAGAATACAACGATGTAAGGTACACCAACCTGACGTGAAAGTAAGATGTGCTCCTTTGTCTGAGCCATAACACCATCAGTAGCAGCAACAACAAGGATAGCACCATCCATCTGAGCTGCACCAGTGATCATGTTCTTAACGTAGTCAGCATGTCCTGGACAGTCAACGTGAGCATAATGTCTCTTCTCTGTCTCGTACTCAACGTGAGCTGTAGAGATAGTGATACCTCTTTCTCTCTCTTCTGGAGCCTTATCAATGTTAGCGAAATCAACAGCTGCGTTACCAGCTACTCTCTCTGAAAGAACTTTTGTGATAGCTGCTGTTAATGTTGTTTTACCATGGTCAACGTGACCGATTGTACCAATGTTACAATGTGGCTTACTTCTATTAAACTTTTCCTTTGCCATTTTTTAATATCCTCCTTAAATTTCGTACCCCTAAGGGCTATGCTTGGCTAAAACTCATTATATAGAATATATAAAAGATTTTCAACCTTTTTTTATCTCTTTATACCAGCAGGCATAAGGATTTTCAACCTTTTTACCTGCTGATATGATTTATTTTACTCTTTTAAGTCGAAAGGCACGGCAAAATGCCTTTCTGAGTTGTCAAACTATTATTTTGACTTTTCAGCGATAACCTTCTCCTGAACGCTCTTTGGACACTGAGCGTATCTCTCAAAGAACATTGAGTAGTTACCACGTCCCTGTGTAGATGAACGAAGCTCTGTTGAGTAACCGAACATCTCTGCAAGTGGAACGAATGCTCTGACGATCTTACCACCGCCGATATCATCCATACCTTCGATCTGACCTCTCTTAGCATTTAAGCTTCCGATTACATCACCTAAGTATTCCTCAGGCATTGTAACTTCAACCTTCATGATAGGCTCCAGAAGAACTGGATTTGCCTTAGCCATAGCATCCTTGAAAGCCATAGAACCGGCGATATGGAATGCCATTTCTGATGAATCGACTTCATGGTATGAACCATCGTATACATTTGCATGAACACCAAGTACCGGGTATCCACCAAGAATACCAGCCTTAGCAGCTTCTTCGATACCTTCACCGACTGCTGGGATATATTCCTTAGGAATAGCACCACCAACAACTGTGGATTCGAACTTGAATGTCTCTTCGCCGTTTGGATCCATTGGCTCGAACTTAACTTTACAGTGACCATACTGACCACGACCACCTGACTGCTTAGCATATTTGCTATCAACGTCAACAGCCTTGGTAAATGTCTCTTTGTAAGCAACCTGAGGTGCACCTACGTTAGCCTCAACCTTGAACTCACGAAGCAGACGGTCAACAATAACCTCAAGGTGAAGCTCACCCATACCAGCGATGATTGTCTGTCCTGTTTCTTTATCTGTATGTGCTCTGAATGTAGGATCTTCTTCAGCAAGCTTTGCAAGAGCTTCGCCCATCTTACCCTGATCATTCTTTGTCTTAGGCTCGATAGCAAGCTCGATAACTGGCTCTGGGAATTCCATTGACTCAAGGATAACCGGATGCTGCTCATCACAGATTGTATCACCAGTTGTTGTTACTTTGAAACCAACAGCAGCCGCGATATCACCAGCGTAAACCTTATCAATTTCCTTACGAGCATTTGCATGCATCTGTACGATACGTCCTACACGCTCTTTCTTGTCTTTTGTTGCATTTAATACATATGAACCTGAGTTCAATGTACCTGAATATACTCTGAAGAATGCTAACTTACCAACGAATGGGTCTGTCATGATCTTGAATGCCAATGCAGCAAATGGTTCTTCATCTGATGAATGACGAACTACATCATTTCCCTCAGGATCTACACCTGTGATATCAGGGATATCTGTAGGAGCTGGCATATATTCAATAACACCATCAAGCATCTTCTGAACACCCTTATTCTTGTATGCGGAACCAAGGAATACCGGAACTGCTTCACAAGCAATAGTTGCTCTACGAAGAACTTTCTTCATTTCGTCGATTGAAGGCTCTTCACCCTCAAGGTACATCATCATTAAGTCATCATCTAACTCACAGATCTTCTCTACAAGGTTCTCATGCCATTTGTCAGCAAGCTCTTTTAAGTCATCAGGGATCGTTGTGATCTCGATGTCTTCACCCTTATCATCTTTATAATAGTATGCATCCATCTCAAATAAGTCGATCAGACCGATGAAATCGGATTCTTTACCGATAGGAATCTGAACTGGAATTGCATTCTTGCCCAGACGATCAATAATTGTCTGAACTGAGTAGAAAAAGTCAGCACCCATTTTATCCATCTTGTTGATGAATGCCATACGTGGAACGTTGTATGTGTCAGCCTGACGCCATACGTTTTCTGACTGAGGCTCTACACCAGCCTTTGCATCGAATACACCAACGGCGCCATCAAGTACACGAAGTGAACGCTCTACTTCTACAGTAAAGTCTACGTGACCTGGAGTATCAATGATGTTGATTCTGTGCTCTAAAGCACCAGCCTTTGGTTTGTGATGATCCTCTAATGTCCAGTGACAGGTTGTAGCAGCGGAAGTGATTGTAATACCTCTTTCCTGCTCCTGCTCCATCCAGTCCATAGTAGCTGTACCATCATGAGTATCACCGATTTTATAGTTAACACCGGTATAGTATAAGATTCTCTCTGTAAGAGTTGTCTTACCAGCATCGATATGAGCCATAATACCAATGTTTCTTGTTCTGTCCAATGGATATTCTCTTCCAGCCAACGGATTGTCCTCCTTTTATTATTCTGTAGACGGCACAGATTAGAATCTGTAGTGAGCAAACGCCTTGTTTGCTTCTGCCATCTTGTGCATATCTTCTTTTCTCTTTACAGATGCACCTGTGTTATTAGCTGCATCCATGATCTCTCTTGCAAGTCTTTCTTCCATGGTCTTTTCACTTCTAGCACGTGAAAATGTTGTCAACCAACGAAGTCCAAGAGCCTGTCTTCTATCTGGTCTTACATCGATAGGTACCTGATATGTTGCACCACCGATACGTCTTGCCTTAACCTCGAGTAATGGCATGATATTATTCATAGCCTCTTCAAATACCTCGATAGCGTCCTTACCAGTTTCAGTTGCGATACGGTCGAATGCACCGTAAACAATCTTCTGGGCAACACCCTTCTTACCATCTAACATTACGTTGTTGATAAGCTTGGTAACCACCTTGTTATTGTAAATTGGATCCGCTAATACGTCTCTCTTTGCGATATGTCCTTTACGTGGCACGGTTCTTCCCTCCTTAATATTTATTAATTCTTCGGTACTCACATTATAAAATGTGTTCGTGCTGTTACTTCCATCTCTTCTATCTATCTGATGTTTTCTGCATTTTATGCATCAACACCTTATCTCATAGCAAAAACATGGCCTAACCAGCACATTTTTTTGGAATGTTTCCAATAATACGGTTTTAATTACTTCTTAGCATCTTTTGGACGCTTAGCACCGTACTTAGAACGAGCCTGACGTCTCTTTGCAACACCTGCTGTATCAAGAGTACCTCTGATGATATGGTATCTTGTACCAGGTAAGTCCTTTACTCTACCACCACGGATAAGAACTACGCTATGCTCCTGAAGGTTGTGACCTTCACCTGGAATATAACTTGTAACTTCGATACCGTTTGATAAACGAACTCTGGCGATCTTTCTCAGAGCTGAGTTAGGCTTCTTAGGAGTAGCTGTCTTAACTGCTGTACAAACTCCTCTCTTCTGTGGAGAGCTTGTCTCAGTTGGCTTCTTCTTTAATGAGTTGAAACTTCTCTGAAGAGCTGGTGCAGTTGACTTCTTCTCTACTGTCTGTCTTCCCTTTCTAACTAACTGGTTAAATGTTGGCATGTTTTCACCTCCTACTTTCAAAATAAAAAATAATATAAGGCATACGTTCTCACGCATGCCTTACCATTATATATATTGAAATTATTCGTGTCAAGCACTTTTCAAATTTATTTATTCGTTATCTGATGTCTCTGCCTCTACAGTTTCCAAGTCTGAAGCATTTTCTTCCGCCTCATCCTCTGCATCTGCATCGGTATCAACTGCATCTTCTAACTCTGTGCTTTCCAGATCATCTCCGAAATCGATCTCGTCATCATCATCAAAGAAGTTGATCTCATCCATCTCTGTATCAAGCTTTACAGAACGATAACGCTTCATACCTGTACCTGCTGGGATCAGCTTACCGATAATAACGTTCTCTTTCAGACCATTCAGTGGATCTACCTTACTCTTAATAGCTGCATCTGTAAGAACCTTTGTTGTCTCCTGGAAGGACGCTGCTGACATGAAGGAATCTGTAGCAAGCGATGCCTTTGTAATACCAAGCATTACCTGTGAGCCTTCTGCCGGCTGTTTGCCTTCTGCGATGAGCTGCTCATTTGTATCTTCAAAATCAAGAACGTCAACCAGTGTTCCCGGAAGGTAGGATGAATCTCCGTTATCCTCGATCCTGATCTTCTTTAACATCTGACGAACAATGATCTCGATATGCTTATCATTGATATCAACACCCTGAAGTCTGTATACTCGCTGTACTTCACGAAGCATGTAATCCTGAACTGCACGGATACCTTTGATCTTTAAGATATCATGTGGATTAACAGAACCTTCTGTTAATTCATCACCGGCTTCCAGAACCTGATCGTCCAGAACCTTGATACGGGAACCATAAGGAATTAAGTATGCCTTTGATTCACCTGTCTCGTCATTTGTGATAACGACTTCTCTCTTCTTCTTATTATCACGAAGCTGAACCTTACCGCCAAACTCTGCGATGATCGCAAGTCCCTTTGGCTTTCTTGCTTCGAACAACTCTTCTACTCTAGGAAGACCCTGTGTAATATCATCACCGGCAACACCACCAGTATGGAATGTTCTCATGGTAAGCTGTGTACCAGGCTCACCGATTGACTGAGCTGCGATAATTCCGGCAGCTTCACCAACCTGTACCGGCTGTCCGGTTGCCATGTTGGCACCGTAACATTTTGCACATACACCAAGGTGTGACTTACATGTCAGGATCGTTCTGATCTTAAGCTTTGCATCCTGTCTTGTAACACCTGTATCCGGATCAAGGAACGGAACACCGTTTGAATCTACACCCTGATTTACGATCAGAGCAGCTCTCTTTGGTGATACCATGTGGTTTGCCTTAACTAAAAGGTTACCATCTTTATCGTATACAGATTCTGCAAGGTAACGACCTGTAATTCTCTCCTGGAAGGATTCGATTACTTCTTTGCCTTCCATGAATGCTTCCACTTCCATACCAGGAATTGCTTTTCCTGCACAACAATCTGTCTCACGAATGATCAGATCCTGTGATACGTCAACCAGACGTCTGGTCAGGTATCCTGAATCGGCTGTACGAAGTGCTGTATCGGACAGACCCTTACGAGCACCATGTGCCGAAATGAAGTACTCCAGAACGTCAAGACCTTCACGGAAGTTCGACTTGATTGGAAGTTCAATCGTACGTCCGGTTGTATCTGCCATCAGACCACGCATACCAGCCAGCTGTTTGATCTGCTGGTTAGATCCACGGGCACCGGAATCTGCCATCATGAAGATGTTGTTATATTTATCAAGTCCGTCCAGAAGGGCTTTTGTCAGAACCTTATCGGCTTCTTCCCAAACCTTAACAACAGCGAGGTATCTCTCCTCCTCTGTCATAAGACCACGTCTGAACATCTTTGTGATCTTGTCAACCTGAGTCTGAGCATCTGCAAGGATCTGCTTCTTCTCGTCCGGCACCTTCATATCTGAAATAGATACTGAAATAGCACCTCTGGTTGAATACTTGTAACCGATTGCCTTTACGTCATCCAGAACTTCAGCAGTCTTGGTTGCGCCATGTGTATTGATACATTTGTCAAGGATCGGCTTTAACTGTTTCTTACCAACATGGAAATCAATCTCAAGTTTCAGGATATTATCAGGATTTGTTCTATCAACATATCCAAGATCCTGAGGAATGATCTCGTTGAACAGCAAACGACCGAGTGTAGTATCGATGATACCTGTAACCTCTGTTCCGTCTTCTGTCGTAACAGTTCTTCTTACTTTTATTTTAGAGTGGAGAGTGATCTCCTTGTTCTCATATGCAAGCAGTGCTTCGTTCTTTGACTTGAAGAACTTGCCTTCTCCGATATCGCCATCCTTCTCCATTGTCAGATAGTAGATACCAAGGACCATATCCTGTGAAGGAACAGCAACCGGAGCACCATCTGAAGGCTTCAGAAGGTTATTCGGGGACAGGAGCAGGAATCTACATTCTGCCTGTGCCTCAACTGTAAGCGGAAGGTGAACAGCCATCTGGTCACCATCGAAATCGGCGTTGAACGCTGTACATACCAGCGGATGAAGCTTGATTGCCTTACCTTCTACAAGGATAGGCTCAAATGCCTGGATACCCAGTCTGTGAAGTGTAGGAGCACGGTTTAACATAACCGGATGCTCTTTGATTACATCTTCCAGTACATCCCAAACTTCCGGCTCAAGCTTTTCTACCATCTTCTTAGCAGCTTTAATGTTATTTGCCCTGCCGCTGGCTGTCAGTTCTTTCATAACAAATGGCTTGAATAATTCAATTGCCATTTCCTTTGGAAGACCACACTGATAAATCTTAAGTTCCGGTCCTACTACGATAACGGAACGTCCTGAATAGTCAACACGCTTACCAAGAAGATTCTGACGGAAACGTCCCTGCTTACCCTTTAACATATCGGACAGAGACTTTAATGCTCTATTACCTGGACCTGTTACAGGACGGCCTCTTCTTCCATTATCAATTAACGCATCAACAGCTTCCTGAAGCATTCTCTTCTCGTTTCTGACAATAATGTCAGGAGCGTTCAAATCAAGAAGTCTTCTTAAGCGGTTATTTCTGTTGATAATTCTTCTATATAAGTCATTCAGGTCAGATGTAGCAAATCTGCCGCCATCCAACTGAACCATAGGTCTGATATCCGGTGGGATAACCGGAATAACATCCATGATCATCCACTCCGGCTTATTCTCAGAATTACGGAATGCTTCAACAACTTCCAGTCTCTTGATGATTCTGGCTCTCTTCTGTCCGCTTGAATTCTTAAGCTCAGCCTTTAATTCTTCGCTTTCTTTATCCAGATCGATTGCTCTTAAGAGCTCCTGAATGGACTCAGCACCCATTCCTGCACGGAAGGAGCCGTATCCGAAGTCCTCTTCAGCCTTTCTGTATTCCTGCTCTGTCAGAACTTGCTTATAAGTAAGCGGTGTGTCCTTTGGATCAAGAACGATATAAGATGCAAAGTATAATACCTTTTCAAGTACTCTTGGAGAAATATCAAGGATCAGTCCCATACGGCTAGGAATACCTTTGAAATACCAGATATGGGATACCGGTGCTGCAAGCTCGATATGACCCATACGCTCTCTACGAACGCTGGCCTTTGTAACCTCTACACCACATCGATCACAGATAATACCTTTATATCTGATCTTCTTGTATTTACCACAATGACATTCCCAGTCCTTGCTAGGTCCAAATATTCTCTCACAGAACAAACCGTCTTTTTCCGGTTTTAATGTTCTGTAGTTGATAGTCTCAGGTTTCTTAACCTCACCATGTGACCATTCTCTGATTTTTTCAGGAGATGCAAGTCCGATTCTAATTGCGTCAAAGCTTAAAGCCTGTTCCTGTTCTGGAGTTTCCATGTTAAATTCTGGCATCTTACAAAATCTCCTTTCTAAAATTCATCATCCGAGTTGCCATCATAGTCGTCATTGTAATCATCCAGATATTCTCCGTCTGATAATGATGTCAGCTCATCATTTTCATCTGTTCCGCTGAAGCCCGCTTCTTCAAATTCACGTCCATCAGCTTCCCGTTTATCATCATCGATCATGCTCTTAACATTCTCGTCATACGCTTCGATCGTCTCACCGAGATCAACCTCTGTCATATCGTCTTTTACAACTCTGACATCGAGACCAAGTGACTGGAATTCCTTCAGCAGTACCTTGAATGACTCAGGGATACCAGGTGTAGGAATATTCTCACCCTTAATGATCGCTTCATATGTCTTAACACGTCCGATTACATCATCCGACTTAACAGTCAGGATTTCCTGTAATGTATATGATGCACCGTATGCTTCCAGTGCCCAAACTTCCATCTCACCGAAACGCTGTCCACCGAACTGAGCTTTACCACCCAGAGGCTGCTGTGTAACTAATGAGTACGGACCGGTTGAACGTGCATGGATCTTATCATCAACCAGATGGTGGAGCTTAAGATAATGCATGTAACCGATTGTTACAGGGCTGTCAAATTCTTCACCGGTTCTACCGTCACGAAGCTGTACCTTACCGGTTCTGTCGATCGGAACGCCCTTCCATTCTTCTCTGTGGTCTCTGTTCTCATAGAGGTAATTCATTACTTCTTCCGAAACAGAGTCTTTATATTTCTCGTAGAAGTTCTCCCACTCAGTATTTGCATAATCATTCGCCATCTCAAGAGTATCCATGATATCAAACTCGTCTGCACCATCAAACACAGGAGTTGAAACCTTGAATCCGAGAACCTGTGAAGCAAGACCAAGATGGATTTCAAGAACCTGTCCGATATTCATACGTGAAGGAACGCCCAGTGGGTTCAACACGATATCGAGCGGACGGCCATTTGGAAGGAATGGCATATCTTCTACCGGAAGTACACGGGAAATTACACCCTTGTTACCATGACGACCGGCCATCTTATCTCCTACCTGGATCTTTCTCTTCTGAGCAATGTATACTCTGACTGATTTATTAACACCCGGTGAAAGTTCATCACCGTTTTCTCTTGTGAAGATCTTGGTATCCATGATGACACCAAATGCTCCATGAGGAACCTTCAGGGAAGTATCTCTTACTTCTCTTGCCTTCTCACCAAAGATGGCACGAAGGAGTCTTTCCTCTGCTGTCAGTTCTGTCTCTCCCTTAGGAGTAACCTTACCGACAAGGATATCTCCGGCACGAACCTCAGCACCGATACGGATAATACCATTCTCATCCAGATCCTTTAATGCATCATTGGACAATCCCGCAAGATCTCTTGTGATCTCTTCCGGTCCGAGCTTGGTATCTCTTGCTTCGCATTCGTACTCCTCAATATGAATAGATGTATATACATCATCTTTTACAAGTCTTTCACTTAAAAGAACAGCATCCTCGTAGTTGTAACCTTCCCAGGTCATGAAGCCGATCAGAGGGTTCTTTCCAAGTGCGATCTCTCCACCTGAAGTAGACGGTCCGTCTGCGATAACCTCTCCGGCCTTAACATGCTCGCCCTTGAATACGATAGGTCTCTGGTTCATACAGTTACCCTGATTGCTTCGTGCGAACTTGATAACGTGGTAGATATCCTTTGTTCCATCTTCATCTGCCTTAATACAGATTTCCTTACTTGTGGAATATTCAACTACACCATCTCTCTTTGCAACGATACATACACCTGAGTCAACAGCTGCCTTTGCTTCCATACCGGTACCTACAACGGCTGATTCGGTAAGCATAAGCGGAACTGCCTGACGCTGCATGTTTGATCCCATCAGAGCACGGTTTGCATCATCGTTCTCAAGGAAAGGAATCATGGATGTAGCAACTGAGAATACCATCTTAGGAGAAACGTCCATCAGATCAACTCTTGATTTCGGGAACTCTGTTGTATCCTCTCTGTATCTTCCTGATACGTTGTTATTTACGAAATGACCATCTGCATCCAGAGGTTCATTTGCCTGTGCAACTCTGTAATTATCTTCTTCATCTGCCGTCAGATAAATAACCTCATCTGTAACTACAGGGTTTGCAGGATCTGATTTATCCAGTTTTCTGTATGGTGCTTCTACAAAACCATACTCATTGATTCTTGCATAAGTAGCCAGAGAGTTGATCAGACCGATGTTAGGACCTTCAGGAGTCTCGATAGGACACATTCTACCATAATGAGTATAGTGTACATCTCGAACCTCGAATCCTGCTCTGTCTCGTGACAGACCACCGGGACCAAGGGCTGATAATCTTCTCTTATGAGTCAGCTCAGACAATGGGTTGTTCTGATCCATGAACTGTGACAACTGGGAACTTCCGAAGAATTCCTTAACTGCTGCTGTTACAGGCTTGATGTTGATCAGAGACTGTGGAGTGATCGTCTCTACGTCCTGAGTCGTCATTCTCTCTCTTACAACTCTTTCCAGTCTGGAAAGACCGATTCTATACTGATTCTGAAGAAGTTCTCCAACTGCACGGATACGTCTGTTACCAAGGTGATCGATATCATCCTTTGTTCCAATACCATATTCAAGGTGAATGTTGTAGTTAATTGAAGCGATAATGTCTTCTTTTGTTATATGCTTTGGAACAAGGTCAGATGCATCTCTTGCGATAGCTGCCTTTAATTCTTCTTCGTCTGAATATTCATTTAAAAGGGTTTCAAGGACAGGATAGTATACACCCTCATGGATACCTACTTCAGCAGGATCAAATCCAACATACTTGGACAGATCTACTACCATATTTGAAAGCACCTTTACGTTACGTTCTTCTGTCTGGATCATAACATATGGTACAGCAGCATCCTGGATATCCTTTGCCTGTGCTCTTGTAAGTGTCGTGCCTGCTTCTGCGATCACTTCACCGGTTGCCGGATCGATCGCATCCTCTGCAAGTATCTGACCTGTGATTCTGTTCTGGAATGCCAGCTTCTTATTGAACTTATAACGTCCAACCTTTGCAAGATCATAACGTCTTGGATCAAAGAACATTGCATTGATCAGGTTCTCTGCACTCTCTACTGCAAGAGGCTCACCCGGTCTTATTTTTTTGTACAGCTCAAGAAGACCATCCTGATATGTCTCAGAAGGATCCTTTTCAATACTTGCTAAAATCTTTGGTTCTTCGCCAAACAGATCGATAATCTCTGCATTTGTTCCGATTCCCAGTGAACGGATAAGTACTGTGATAGGCACCTTTCTGGTTCTATCTACACGAACATAGAAAACATCATTCGAATCTGTTTCGTACTCTAACCATGCACCACGGTTTGGGATAACAGTACAGGAGTACAGCTTCTTACCAATCTTATCATGTGCAATATCATAATAGATACCAGGTGAACGCACCAACTGGCTTACGATAACTCGCTCTGCACCGTTGATCACAAATGTACCTGTCTCGGTCATAAGAGGAAGATCACCCATGAAAATCTCATGTTCTGACATTTCCTTTGCGTCATTTGCATGGAGTCTTACTTTTACTTTAAGCGGTGCAGCATATGTTGCATCTCTTTCCTTGCACTCTTCGATTGAGTACTTCACATCATCTCTACATAACTGGAAATCTACAAACTCAAGACTAAGCTGTCCTGTATAGTCAGTAATAGGAGAGATATCTTTAAATGCCTCCTTCAGACCATCGGTAAGGAACCACTGGTATGAGTTTTTCTGAACTTCGATAAAGTTAGGCATCTCCAGTACATCTTTCTGTCTGGAATAACTCATTCGGATACCTTTACCAGATTGAACAGGACTAATTCTGTTTTTTTCCATCGACACATTCACCCCTTGGAATTTATTTTTAAGCGTATATTCTGTTGAAATGCTTACATTTAACTGAAATATATTAGCCGTGTCATTATATGTCTGGTTTGAACGCAAACCAACCCATAGTATAGACATCCTACACTGTATCACATTTTCAAGGTATATGTCAAGAAATATTTGGAATTTTTTATAAAAGAATTGTATATGAACTTTTATCCATATTTATATGCCCCTCTGCATTCTTTTGAAACAGCCTGCAGCGGTATTATTACAGAACAGATACATAACGCCGACTATATCATGTCGTATCTGTGTTCAGAATCTTAAAATCACTTATTCGGTCTCAACTGCTCTTATTGATAAAAATGATCAGTTCGCCGGAACTTTGACAAAAACGACCTGGCAGGTAATTCTCCCGCCAGGTCGAAAGATATTCATAAATACAAGGAATAAAATTACTTTAATGTAACCTTAGCGCCTTCAGCCTCTAACTTAGTCTTAGCTTCCTCAGCCTCGTCCTTTGAAGCTCCCTCTTTGATAACCTTTGGAGCGCCATCAACAGCATCCTTAGCTTCCTTTAAGCCAAGACCTGTGATCTCACGAACAACCTTGATAACCTTAACCTTGTTAGGACCAACTTCTGTAAGTTCGATATCGAATGAATCCTTCTCTTCTGCTGCTGGAGCGTCTCCGCCTGCTGCTGCTACAACAACACCTGCTGCTGCTGATACGCCGAATTCTTCCTCACATGCTTTAACTAAGTCATTTAATTCTAATACTGATAAACCTTTGATTACTTCAATAATTTCCTGAGTTGTCATTATTATTTCCTCCATTAATATAATATAGTTTAATAATTGCTGCTTCTATTAAATAGAAGCCGATGTGCCTGTATGCACAAATAATTAAGCTTCCTTCTGTTCTGCAATCTGCTTGATAACACGAGCGAAGTTTGCAATAGGTGACTGGATACTTCCAAGGAATTTGGAAATAAGTACTTCTCTTGAAGGAATGTTTGCAATAACTGCGATACCTGCTGCATCGTAGAATGTACCTTCTACAACGCCACCCTTAAGCTCAAGTGCCGGAGCAGTCTTTGCGAAGTTAGCCAGGATTCTGGCTGCTGCTGTAGCATCTGTCTTACAGATAGCTAATCCGGTAGGTCCTTCGAGACATGGCTTCAGTCCCTCGAACTCTGTGCCTTCAATAGCGAAGTTGATCATGGTGTTCTTGTATACCTTATAAACAACCCCAGCTTCTCTTAACTGCTTACGAAGCTGTGTGTCCTGCTCAACTGTAAGTCCACGGTAGTCAACTACAACTGCTGTCTGAGCACCATCTAAGTTAGCTTTGATTTCTTCAACTACTGGCTTCTTAATCTCTACCTTTGCCATAATGCGCCTCCTTGTTTTACTAATGACTGCACATAGTTAACAGAAAGCATCTTCTGCTAAAATAAGAAAAGCTCTCTGTCGATAAGACAGAGAGCATATAGTTAAAATAATATTAACGATATATTCCTCGGTAGGCGTTTTTCAACTTATGCCATCCGGCACCTACTGTCTTCGGCAGTTCATCGGGAGATACTTTACCATAACACAAGGAATATGTCAATACGTTTTTTCACTTTTTGATGTAAATTTTCACTTTTCCATGTAAATTTACACTTTTTCGTGCAAATACTTTTGCTCACATTATTTATGATGTGTAATTCTTTTATATCTGTTTTTGTCTGGATCTTATTCTTCCCATTTCTTTACAAGGATACTTGCATTGTGTCCGCCAAATCCAAGAGAATTGCTCAGTGCATATGTAATGTCCTTATGAACGCCCTCACCCTTTGTATAATTCAGGTCGATCTCGCCTTCTGTCTCACGAAGACCTACTGTTGGGTGAATGTATCCATCTTCGATAGATTTTACACATGTAATAAATTCAACTGCTCCGGCCGCGCCAAATAAATGACCGATCATGGATTTTGTAGAATTGATATTTACATTATATGCATCTTCACCAAATGCTTTCTTAATTGCTCTTGTCTCATAGAGATCATTGTGGTGGGTACTTGTTCCGTGTGCATTGATATAATCAACGTCTGCCGGTGTAATGCCAGCCTCGTTGATCGCAAGTGTCATGGCTCTTGCTGCACCCTCTCCATCCTCGGCAGGGGATGTAATGTGAAATGCATCACAGGTGGAACCATATCCGACAACCTCTGCAAGAATCTTTGCTCCTCTTGCCTGCGCATGCTCCAGAGATTCCAGAACTACGACTCCAGCTCCTTCACCGATAACGAATCCACATCTGTCTTTGTCAAACGGGATTGAAGCACGATCTGCTTCCGTTGCACTTGAAAGTGCTGTCATGGAGATAAATCCTGAAACATTTGTCTCACAGATCGGTGATTCAGCACCTCCGGCTACCATCACATCTGCATCTCCGACCTGAATATAACGATATGCCTCGCCAATGCTGTTTGTTCCTGTCGCACATGCTGTTACAACATCCGTACATTTGCCCTTTAAGCCATATGCGATTGCTACATTTCCGGCTGCCATATTCGAGATCATCATAGGAACCATCATTACACTGACACGGTTTGCCTTACCATTCATAACCTTGGCATGTTCCTTTTCGATCGTAGCTACACCGCCAAGTCCGTTACCGATACAGGTTCCGAATCTTGTCAGATCTTCTTTCTCAAGATCAATACCCGCGTTCCTGATTGCTTCGCCTGTAGCTGCAACTGCATACTGGCAGAACGGCTCCATTCTTCTGGCTGCCTTTGGATCCATATATTGTTTCGGATCAAAATCTTTTACTTCAGCACCCATTTTGCATTTATATTCGGATACATCAAATTTTGTAATCTCGCCAATACCTACTTTATTCTTCTTAATGCCATCCCAGAATTCTTCTACGTTATTTCCAATCGGGGTTACAGCGCCCATTCCTGTTACAACTACTCTTTTCATCTCGTTTTCCTTTCAAAAGACAATCTATCCATTTAGTACATATCATATAAATATGTACCGCCGTAATGCTCATTGTACCATTTCACCTGTCGGTTCAATGTTGGTTTCGCATTATGCTGGTATGTACAAACACATCCCATCGCAATGCTCATTGTACCATCTCGTTTTTAAAACCGCAAGTGTTGGTCTGTTTCTCTTTCAAAATATCTATTTCTCTTTCAGAATATCCATCATCTCAGCGATCATTTCTTCATCCTGAAGCCGGAACAGGATCTCTACTCGTCTGGATGCTTCCAGATCGACAGATCCATCCTCCTTATAGATCGGATTGCTGTAGGACTTTCCATTTGCCGTCAGCACACTTCGAAGCAGTTCAACATCCGTGGAGCTTATGATCCCGTTACTCTCAGTCAGACAATACTTTGCAACAGAAAAGGCTCTCTGCTGGGAAAGTTCAAGATTATAAATATAAGATCCATTCGTATCTGTATGACCTTCTATAATAATCTCCGATACATAATCACGATATTTTTCATCCAGCAGCACTTTACAGTATTTGGGAAGAAATTCTTTCAAGAATGTCTTTCCTTCTTCTTTCAGGTCACTGTCCGCAACGTCAAATAACACACTGGCATCAAAGGTGATCGCACCCGTTTTCTCGTCTACCTTGACATTTAACGAACTGTCTGCGAACTCATCACGGAGTGCCGCCACCAGATCACTTCGGATGCCTGCGATACGATCCAGCTCATCCTGCTGATCTTTTAGCAACTGCTCCTGTTCCTTGATAATTTCTTTCTGCTTATCAAGCTCTGCCTGTTTACTCTCATACTGGCTCTTTGACTGCATCAGTGTAAAAGAAATGATCAGAATAAAGATCAGAAGGAGTGCCGCCATCATATCGGAATACGACAGCCAGTAAGAGGTTTCTTCTTCCTCCGGTCTTCTTCGTTTCTTACTCATGCCTTATCCCTCCCTGCTGCTCTGCTCGATCGCCCTCGGGCGGTTCAGTCTGCCCCGGAAGATGTCATTCTGATCTTTCGTCAGGATACGGATATCTTCGATATCTTCATGCATGGATTTCAGATATGCAAGTGTTTCTTCGATTGCCTTCTGTGTTGCTATCGTCGCTTCCAACTGTTTCTTCTGGAAATCAAGTTCCAGATTACCGTTATCGTAAGTCGCATCCGGACGCACATACCGTTTGAACTCTGCTACAAATTCATCCAGCTTGTGATATGCCTGTTCCAGAACCGTCTTAAAGATCAGATTAAATGTCAGGGAAAAGATCATACCATAGATAGATGTATGGAACGCAACCTTGATACCATCCATCAGAGGTCCGATACTGTTCGTAATCTCCTCTGCTGAACCTGTATTAAATGCCTGAAGTCCAATTGACAGACCGATAAAGGTACCAAGGATACCCAGTCCTGTCATGGCTCCCGGAACCAGACTCAGACGACCTTTTTCAACCGCATCATCGATCAGCTGGTAATTGATAAAATCTTCGATATCGCAGGCATATTTTTCTTCCTCATCCTGCTCCAGACGTTTCATTTCTTCCACATAATCTACATAGGAATTTCTCAGATGTTCCTCATTAAAGATACCATACCGGGTCTCGGTACGATACAGATCCCAAAGAAGCTTCTTTTCTTTTGCATAATCGCCCTTGATATAGCTGATAGCTATACGAAAATCTTCCCCCATCTGGTCGATATGCTTCAAATGCTTATATGCATAGACAAATATCGCTCCCACGATTCCAAACATACAGACACTGATCAGCACATTTGCCGGATCCAGACTATCATTTGTCACATTCAGTAAAATACAGATACCGAGCATCACCACATAGACAACAGGCAGCCACTTTTTATTCAGCTCTACCTTCATGTTCTGCTTCTTACGGAATGCTCTTGCCGCACGTTCATTCTGCGGCCGAATGGTTTTTAACCGGTTTCGTTTGTTCATTTTTTCGTTTCCTCTCGTATGATCTCATTCAGCCTTTTCATTCGTATCTGCCAAAGCGTTTCCCCATTCGTTTTATTGTAGCATTAATCCGCATTTTTTACCATCACAATGCGTAAAAAAAGGCACCAGATACAAATAAATTCTATTATCTGTATCTGATGCCATATGCTAAATACAACATCGTCCATCTGATGCCATAAGCTCTAACTGTCTATCTGACGCTATAAGTTCTGACCCTCACCTGACACCGACCGGCTGTAACGCCTGTATTTTCATTTTACCAACCGCTTGCAGAAGGTTCTGAATATAAAACTTTGGATCCTTTCCCGTTCTTTTTCACGAGTATCAGTTTGGAATATCCATTTTTATCACATTTCTTATACACAATGTAATCACCCTGTAATGTATAATACTGTATCGTTGAAGTACTGCTTGCATTCTTATCCTTCAATACATTATAGATCTCCGTTTTCTTTCCCTTTGACGTCGTATAATCTATCGCCTGTGGAAAATATAAACTACCCACTGTCTTTCCTCTGGAGGTAAGTGAACCTTTTGATGTCTTGATCGGCGTTCTTGCATCCCGTTCTGTACTTAATACAACAGATTTTGCTTTCTTTTTATTTTTTCCGGTAAGTGACATGGAATATGTACCAACCGTTTTATCATATTCTATATCACTGGTCTTTACATGCTGCGTCTTTGTATAGTAGATCTTTTTGCCTGCAAATACAAAATCACGGCCTCTTGCAAGTTTTGTTTTCTTACCATTCTTAATTGATACACGCACGATATACTTATCTGATCCATCGGATCCGCCATAATTATCATAGACTGCATACAGATAATTTCCTTTTTTTCTCAAGCTTCTAAATCCTTTTCCACCTGCTTTGGCAATGGTTTTTGTCTTCTTCGTTTTGATATCATAGCAGAAGATTTTTCCAGTTTCCGTGATTGAATAATAAACCTTATTACCACTGATCACAACTGAACATCCGCCACCACCAATATAGTTATCCTGTGTCTGATATGTCTTTGCATCTGCCTGATTCGGGTAAATTAAGCATCCGATCAGGACTGCAAGCATACTGAATAAAATTGCATGTGATTTTAAAAATTGTTTCATATCTTATCCATCTCCTTCATTATTTGATTAAATATCTGCCTCTATATTCTTCGCCTCTTCATGTCCGGCGCGGCTCTAGTCTCTGATGACCTTATCCAGGCAGCCATGTTCTTCACATGAATTTCTTGCCATTCTTCCCTGCGCATCGATATATACAATATTGCCATCGGCATCTTTGTATGCCAGAGACTCATGCGCTCCTGCGCTTGGATTGGTACTGGCATCTCCGATCGTAAGCCATACGCCTTCGCCTTCTGCAACAGTATCTGTCGCTTTATCATACAGATAATTCAGTCTCAGATCCTCCTCTGCCGCAGCGCAGACAATATCTATAGCCACACAGGTTATGATACCGCCACGCAATGCCATCGCGCGGTTTAAAACCGGCATATTGAACATATTATAATAAAGCGCAATACCATCGACTGAGAATCCATCCCACAGAGTCGGATTTACATCTTTTTGAGTACATTGATATCCCGGATAATGCGCTGTCGTTGAAATATAATCTGCAAGAGTTTTCAGCTTATCATAATTCGACATATCATCTGTCCACAGCTTTGCCTCTACATTTCTCCGAACCTTTGTATACAATTCTGTATCAAGAAGATTTCCATCTTCATCATATGGCTTCGGAGCAACATACATAGTGTCATATAAAACGCCATCCCTGTAAGCATCCAGTCTGCACACGCGCACACCTGCACCAGCTGTTACAGTAAGCTTGCACTGTGACATTGCCTTGCCGGAAAATTCTATTTTTCCACTTGTTGTCGAAGTCGTAACGGATGTTGTCTCTCCATATACCCCCTTCAGATTATAGGTTTCTACTTTTATTTCCGGTTCTGAAGTATTCCAGCCTGCCCAATCCATCAGATTTCTGTATTCTTTCGGTGTAACATCGGATACCTTAAAGGTTATATGTTCATTTAACCATGCAGCATTACCTTCACATGCAAACCATTCACAAAAAGAACCTGTACCATTCGTTACGGTTATATCTTCAACCTCTTTCTTCATGGTTTCCCCGTACTTATAACCGGACAGATTAAATCCTCCAAGTGGGTCTTCATTATTGTATATTCTCACTTTTCCCAAAGCAATCCATGTCTCTTTATAATGCTCTGTCTCAGGGAATATAATACACAGGCTGGTATGTCCGACACTCGTACATACCACATTTCCGTTCTCATTCTTTTTGGTATATCTTTCTGTATAATCGATATATTCTCCCTGATTACCATAAGTATAATATTCCTTTATTTCTCCTGCACATTCCGGCTGCTTGGAATAATGAACCTTTATTTCTTCTCCCACTTCATATTCCATTTTTTCCAGCTCTGCCGTGCCATCCCACTCTTTTTTTTGATCCTCGGACTCCTGTCCGCCGGAATTCGTGTCCCCGGTAGTGCCTGAGTTCCCGATGGTATCTGTATCCTTAGTTGCACCTGTGTTTCCAGTGGTGTCTGTATCCTTGGTGGTGCCTGCGTTCTCAGTGGCATCCGTTACATCTGTGGTGTTCTCAGACTTATTGCTATCACCAGTATTCTTCTGACCGGAGTCCTTCTTTGTCGTCTTCTTTTTCACTTTAACAGACTTCACTTTACTCCATGCGCTGTGATATTTTTTCTTCTTTACAGTCCGGTACACACGCACTCTGACATAATATTTTTTGCCCTGCTTCAGCTTCTTAAACGTTACCGTTGTTTTCTTAGCACTGACTTTCTGGCTTTTTACGTTTTTCTTAAACTTCTTGTCTGTACTGATCTGAATCTGATAGCTGCCCGCCTTTTTTGATTTCTTAAATCTTACTGTCACCTGTCCCGCTGATCTGGATCTTACTGACGTAATAGATGTCTTTGGAACTGTAACCTTACTGCCTGTTTTCGCTTCTGATGTAAATGAGCAATTCACGCATAGCAATGCTGCCACCATGCACCAGACAATGATCTGCTTCAATCTATTCTTCATGTATTATCTCACCTTTTTTACTTTTACACCCTTCTTCACATAGTAAACATGATTTCTATAGGTGACATTTCCGGTATAAGACTTCTTCCATACGCCATTCTTGACATAGTATTCCTGTCTGCCATTCTTGATAAATGCTGTCTGTGTAGTCTTCAGACCTTTCTTAACGTAATAAGTTGCCTTACCGACTTTTACAAATCCGGTCTTGGTGTTCTTTGCGCCCTTATTCAGATAATAGGTCTTCTTACCTACCTTTACAAATTCATTCTTTGTACTGCAGACACCCTTCTTTACATAGTAGTACTTCTTGCCGTTCTTCACGAATCCGGTCTTTTTATTCTGCACTACACCCTTCTTGATGTAATAGGTCTTCTTGCCAACTTTGATGAATCCGCTTCTGCCTGACTGAATCAGACCTTTCTTTACATAGTAATATTTTCCGTCAGATCCCTTTACAATGCCATTACTTGTAAGGGATACCTTTGGTTTTGAGATCTTATAAGAACCACCATTGATGCTTCTTGCCATCTTATCGAATACTTTATAAATATTCTGATTATTTTTCATAGCTGCAGGATTCTTACCCTTACTGACCACCTTCTGAGCTGCAACGGTATTATTTGGAAGGTCGCCCAGAGAACCCATTACAGAAGGATCGCAGCATAAGGCTTTTAGGAACTGCACTGCTGCTTCATCCTGCCTGCCACTCTTAATTGCGTAGTATGTACCACCCCAGTTATAGGCAAATGGTCCCTGACAGGCAGCCATCGGCTTGTCAAATGTAATGCTATACTGTCCCCAGGTGCCAGAGAACCAGCCAAATACCTTACCGGATGTCATATCAGCCACCCAAGCACTGCTCCACATCGAGCTTCCTGTATCATATCCATTTCTACGGGTCGCCTTCGCGATCTTTTCCACAGTCTTCTTATCTGCTTCAGATAACATAAATACCTTGCTATTATCCTCGTAAGAATACGATGTATCCCCTATCATGTTATTGAGAATACCCTCACAACCACTCATTGTATATTTTGATGCTCCGGAGGTCATATAGTAACCGGCCTCTTTCATCTTTGCAGCAACAGACAGATAGCCATCAGCTGTTCCGATCATCTTCTGAACCTTTTCAGGATCTGAAGTTCCAAGAACCTTCTGTGCAATATCCGGATCAAACATAAATGCTCCCGGTGTTGCTTCCGGTGTCATCGCTACAAGCTTGCCCTTATAGGTTCCTGCTTTTCTGGTATATGGATAAGACTGGCTGTAAGCATCTGTAAGTCCAAGCTTGTCCAAATCTGTAAATACTCCTGTAGATAAAAGTACATCCAGCTTTGCTGAATCCATCAAAACGATAAACGTAGCTTCGGGATTGTTTGCAAGCTTCTGCTGTACTAATGCATAATATTCAGCTGATCCTCCGCCAACTTCATATTTGATCACTTCGATATTCTTTGTATAAGACGGATATATCTTATTAACCGCCTTTATCGCCTGTTCCACCTGACTATCCCATGTCAGAATATAGACCTTATTTGTCTTTAATTTGCTCTCTTTGGCTGTACTGTTTACATATACAGTAAAGGAAACTGTGCTTGAATTACCCATTTCATCAGAAATCACACAGTGATAATCCTCAGTCTTCAGCTTTTTTGTTTTGTTAACCGGTGCTGTACAGGTATAAGATGCTTTATGCCCTAACTGTCCTACATCTCCTCCGTATGACTGTCCTTTATACCATGTATATGTAAGCTTCCCCTGATTACTGCTTGCGGATACCTTTAGTGTTACTTTCTCTCCTGAGTTCGCTATCACCGTATTATTGCCAACTGCTTTAGCTGTTATATTTGAAGAATTTACATAAATATAAAATTCACAAAATTTTCCATCTCTACTATTCTTGTCGGATATAGATACATAAACAAACTGGGATTTTGTAACATTTCTCAATGTATATGACAATCCATCTGCACTGACAGTTCCACCATCTGCACTGACAGTTTCACCATCTGTAATCCAGTTACAACTACCCACCTCAAAACCTGCCGGTAGATTTAACTTACTGAGATTTATTGATAAGGTGACATCTTCTCCGGATTCTACCAACACCATCTCCTCGTAATCAATACCTCCCGCCTCTACCGGAAACTTTAGTCCCGGCAGCCATATGAGTGCAGCTATAGCGATGCACATAAGCGCCAGTAGTTTCTTCATTTTTTTCATAATCATCTCTCCTTTGCTTTTAAAATTGTGATATATTACTCATTATAATTTACATTGTAGCTATACAGATCTTTGATCTTCTTACCTTTATTATTAAGAAGCTGAAGGGTGATTTTACATTCACCCAGTTTCTTCTTTGCTTTATTCTTTCTTAACAGAATATAGTCTCCAAGCACAATATAGCTTCTTCTCTCGCTTGAGCTGGAATTAATGACCTTTTCTTCTCCTGTCGCAATATTCTTTTTGTTTAACAGGCCAAAAGATCCCATTGAGTCATATTCATATCCCTTATACTGTGCTTTCTCACCGTCAATTACGCAGCCGGATGTGCTGACCTTAACCTTCATATATGTTTTCGGCAGATTCTTGATCTTTGTCTTTTTCCCTTTTTTATTTATTTTGTAGAAAACATCAAAGTTGTTATAGACATACGCCGCATCTCTATAAACAATCATGCGGCTGTCCTTTACATTTCGACACACTTTCGTAAGCGCTTTTTGGCTGATTACTTTTTTATGAGAGCCATCCAGATTCATAGATGCAAAATAATAATTATAGTTTGAAGTGCCATTTGAATATGCATAATATATCTTATTCTTATAAATGGAAAACTCAAAACTCGGCTCCGGCAAAACACTGCTTGATGAACACTCAAAAAATAATTTTTTCACCTTTCCGTTTTTCACATTTACGCGAATAATGCCATAACACATAAGACCATCCATTAAACCACAATAAAGATATCCTTTATAGTAAAACATGTTGCTGATATTTGCATAATTCTTATAGGAATAATATGTATTCTTATTTCTTACCTGCTTTGGCAGCTTTGCTAACTTCTTGTTTGTCTTTTTCTTGACATCATAGCAAAAGATATAACCCGTTCTGTCACTTGAATAATAAATCTTATTGCCTACCTGTACCGCAGCATAAGATGTATCATGCAATCTATGACATCCTATCACTGTCTGGGAATCATCCGCCGCTGATAATGATGCTGCCTCCGTCTTTAATACCGGTGCCGTAGGTATGATACCGCTGATACCCAGCATCACGGCTAATACAAGACACATGATGCGTTCTTTCATCTTATTCTTTTTCATCCATCTCTCTCCTTTTCTCTTATACACTATGCCTTCTATCTGTTACATTGCTTTTCTTATACTTATGTAAACCTCATTGATGTCTGTAAAAAAGCACAAATATTATTAAAAAAAAAAAAACGGCTGTCAATAGTTCACAAAATATTTCTCATTTTTTATATATTTTGCTTCATTTTACTCTCTCCCTTCTATAACTATCTGCATGTCCCTTTTCTCATAATAGGAACATCTACTATCATAGACAGGGCATCGGCAGAAAAAGTTTTAAAGAATTAAAAAAAATCCAGATACAGCATTTCTGCCATATCTGGATCTTTTATTTATCAATATTTCGCAAAATCAATATCCTTGTAAGCAATTAATTTTGCTCTCAGTATATCTTATTTTCGTATTCTCAAAGTCATTTAATAAACTTGTCGCAGCCTGTGGATTTCTCTTTTTTTCAATCAAATATTGAATAATCTTCTTCAACTCCTCTGCTGCATCAATCGTCATAAAAATCTTATATGCCATATTTTGTCCTCATATCCGCCACAAATGCATCTGCATCTATACATGCTCCCTGCTCTGCGTGTTTTCTCGCATCTTCCAGTCTTTTCAGTACATCTTCTTCGGACATACTTTGATATATGTTGTTACTTCTTTTAATCTCAAATGGAAATCCATTTGCAGCTACTGCCTGTGTCAAAAAGATTCTTATCGCCGTCGTAGTATCTGTTCCCAAATCCTTGAACAAACTATCTGATTTTCTTTTTAATTCATCGTCTACTCTAACCTGAATTGTACTTGCCATATAGTGCCTCCTTTATTCTTGTTGTTGTATTGTGTTTGTATTAATATGTCAATATATTGTATTGCTTTTATACGTTTATATTACAATATCGAATATAAAAAAACAATATTAATGATAATTTCATTACAACATAAATATGATTTTTGAAAAATAAAAATGCTATAACGAAACAATGCCAGATACAAATATATACTTTGTATCTGGCATTTATATTCTTTAAGCTATATTCTATTCTATCTTACAGGCTCATGCCACCGTCTACACGGATAACCTGTCCTGTAATGTAAGATGCCTTGTCGGATGCAAGGAATGCTGCTGTCTCAGCGATATCTGATACCTCACCCAGTCTCTTAACTGTGATGTGGTCAAGCATCGCATCCTTCATCTTATCTGACATTGCGTCTGTCATATCTGTCTTGATGAATCCCGGCGCGATCGCATTTGCTGTTACGCCACGGCTGCCAAGCTCCTTTGCTACAGACTTCGTCATGCCGATGATTCCGGCTTTGGATGCAGCATAGTTGATCTGTCCTGCATTTCCCTCAATGCCGACTACGGATGACATGTTGATGATCCTGCCGTACTTCTGCTTCATCATCGGTCTGTACACATGCTTGATACAGTTAAATGCACCCTTCAGGTTGATATTGATAACCTGATCGAAATCTTCTTCCTTCATACCGAGCATGATATTATCTTTTGTAATACCGGCATTGTTTACGAGGATATCAACTCTGCCATACTGCTCCAGTGCGAACTTGATAAGTCCCTCTGCTTCTGCAAAATCAGCTACATTTGCCTTATAAGCAACTGCTTCTCCGCCAGCTTCCTTGATCTCTGCTACGAGACTGTTTGCACGCTCCTCTGAGCCATTATAATTGACAACTACCTTTGCGCCATATCCTGCAAATGTCTTTGCAATGGCTCTGCCGATACCACGTCCGGCACCTGTTACGACTGCTACCTTATCCTTAAGCATTCAGTTCCTCCAATTTCTTCAGATCATCAACCGTTGCGATGTTGATGCATTTCATTTCCTTGTTGATCTTTCTCATAAAGCCGGACAGAGTCTTTCCAGGTCCAACCTCTACAAATGTATCTACGCCGTCTGCGATCATAGCTTCGATACTCTGCTGCCATCTGACAGATGAATATACCTGACGCATCAGTAAAGTCTTAACCTCTGAAGCATCTGTTACATAACATGCATCAGCATTACATACATACGGAAGGAAATCGTCTGCGATCTCTACATCTCTTAAGTATGCATATAACTTTTCACCGGCCGGTTCCAGCATCTTGGAATGGAATGGGCCGCTGACATTTAACTTGATCACTCTCTTGGCTCCTGCTGCCTGAAGGGCTTCACATGCTTTGTCAAGGGCTTCTGTCTCACCGGAAATAACGATCTGTCCGGGGCAGTTATAATTTGCGATCTGAACATTGCCCGGAGTCTCCTCACAGACCTTTGCGATCACTTCTGCATCTGTAGCGATAACGGCTGCCATAGCACCCTGACCAAGCGGAACTTCATTCTGCATCAGGATACCACGCTGTCTTACGGTACGGATCGCATCCGGAAGCTTCATAGCTCCACAAGCTGTAAGTGCGCTGTACTCACCAAGTGACAGACCTGCGAATACATCTGCCTTCAAACCTGCATTCTTTACATGCTCATAGATAGCAAGTTCTGCTGCTACCATAGCAGGCTGTGTATATTCTGTCTTGTTGATATCTTCATTTTCCTCAAAGCAGATCTTCTTCAGATCAATGTCAAGCACACTGTCTGCTGTATCGATTACTGCCTTGCTGTCTTCAAAACTGTCATAGAAATCCTTAGCCATGCCTACATACTGTGCGCCCTGGCCAGGGAAAATAACTGCTGTTTTACCCATTTTCTCACCTGTCTATTCTTTATATTTACTGACAACGGCCGAACATCATTCACTCTTTGACTGTCGCCATCGTCTGTTCCTCTATACTAAAAGAAGCAGCCAGTCTGTCATCCACCAACCTGCGCTGGGCAAATCTGGTATATAGACATCTTCGCTGCCTCTTGTCTGCTTCTGATGTGAATTATTCTTCTACACCTTTGCTCTTAAGATAGTTAAGTACGTCTTCGAATGTAGCAACGTCTTCAAGCTCCTCAGCAGGGATCTCAACGTCGAATTCATCTTCCATCTTCATTACTATCTCATATAAATCTAATGAATCTACTCCTAAATCATCTTTGAAGTTAGTATCAAGCTGCATCTCATCCTGTGATACTCCTAACTGCTCTTCGAAAATAGCTTTTACCTTATCGAACATATTAATAATTCCTCCTAAATATAGTAAATGTTTATCTCACTGCCCCGCGGACGATTATAATATAACGCATGGATACAGTAAAGTCAACAAAATACTGTTCCGTTTTTTTCCTTTTTTTCTATCTGTTTCTGACAGCATCTAACGGCTGCAGTTTCGATGCAAATCTCGCAGGAAAATATCCGGCACATATCGCAAGCAGAATCGCTCCGACAACGGCTCCGGCTGCAAGCTCCCATGGGATTATTGCAATCTGCGTTCCCTTTGCCAGATCGAACATTTTAATAGCGATCTTATCTACGATACCCTTAAAACCATACGATAAAAGCACTCCTATGATACCGCCCGCCGCTCCGATGATTCCTGCCTCTGTAAGGAACAGGAGCTGCAGTTCATCCGGGTCGCAACCAAGAACCTTTAATACACCGATCTCATTGATCCGGTCAAATACCGATGTTGTCATGGTATTGCTGATTCCGATCACCGCTACGATCAGTGCGATCGCTCCGATACCACCCAGTAAAAGCTGTACCATCTTCAGATATTTCTGTATCGTATCCAGATACTCTTTCTCATTTTCCGTCGTATACCCCATATCCTGAAGCTTCTTCACGATAGAATCGACATGATCGATATTATCAACAGTCACAACCGCTCCGGAATATACGAAATCCTTGTACGGATTTCCATTTGCATCAAGCGGCTGTCCCGGCAGCGTTCCCCCACTGGATACTCTGCCTAAAAAGCTCTTTAACACATCCAGATCGCAGTAAATGCTCTGTGAGTCTCTGTTATATGTATCTTCTCCACTGTCAATAACCGCTCCGACTTCTATCTTTACCGGTGTCATCTCCTGTGAATCCCAGAAGGACAGATCCACTTTTTTTCCGATCCATGTCTCTGCTTTTTTCTTCCCTGTCACGTCATAGGTCTGCTCCGTTTCCGGATTATAGAATAAGGATGTGACCTTATTTCCCATAATAAGCACCGGCTTCACGCTCGATGTTGTCTGCTTTGACGTCTTTGTATACTTAAGCTTCGCAAGCTCCGACTGTGGAATACCGGTAATCGCACCATCATAAGAATATTTTCCATTTGTGATGGTCACATACATCTCATAGGTCGGATATACGGAACTGACATATTCAAGCTCCTGAAAAGTTTTCACGGTCTGATCCATGATCATCCGGTCTTTGTGCTTGCCGCCGGTTGCTCCGGTCACCTGAATCCGGCAAATACTTTCACTATCCACCATGGTATTGATCATTTCCTGTCGTACGCCGATACCAACTGCAAGCAGGGTCACAACAGAGATCACACCGATCACAACTCCAAGTATGGTTAGAAAGGTTCTGGTTTTTCGTCTTTTCATATTCATCAAACATAAATGACTGATCCAACCCATTTAGAACTCCTCCAATATCTCTTTCTTCCTCTTTCTTCTGCGGATAATCCAGATAACAACAAGTGCTGCAACAACCACAGCAACAACGATCTCTATGATCATCTTACTGTAATCTTTCTTCTGTACATCCTTTACCTTTTCAATATCTGTATAGACAGGTGCATTTACGCTGATTGAGAAATTTTCTTCCAGTGTTGTTACATTTCCTGACTTATCTTCATATGTAACGATAAGCTTACCCATCTCACCGCCGGTGCCTGTCGTCTTCGTTGTGTTTGCAAGTATATCGATCGAGCCATTCTTACCCGGTTCGATATTGCCGATATAGACATCACCTTCAGATGTAAATCTTGTATCGATCTTTGCCTTTACGTTATAGAGGGTAGATGCTCCCAGATTGCTGACACTTCCCATGATCTCGATAGAATCTCCAAGTGTCACATCTGACTCTGCATATACGCCTGTGATCTCACCGCGCTGTTTGATCGTAACCGGCAGATAGATCGTATCTGTCACAGTATATGGATTTCCATAGCGGTCTTCATACTCATCTGTCACTGTCAGCTTATAAGCCTTTTCTTCCAGATTGGCTGCTGCCTGCATCGGGAACTCAAATGTGTAAGTCTCTCCGCCTTCCAGACTTGCCAGATATCCGGTTCCGGCTCCGGATGCCGGAATCAGTTCGCCTCCCTCGGAAGCGACTGCCATTTTCAGATTACTGATCTTTTTATCTGCGGTATTCTTGATCGTAACCTCAAGTGTAAAGGTTCCGCCTGCCACTACTTCATTCTCTTTGATCTTATAATCGGTTACCATAACCTTTGGCTCCGCTGCTGATACAAAAGCCATCGTGTCCTTATATCCAAATACAGCAAGGAATCCAAGTACACATGCCATACAGATTGTTAGTATTCGTTTCATCTCTACATCTCCTCTCCTTCTGATATTTTTCCATCCGTGATCCTCACGATACGGTCTGCCTCTCTCGCCAGATCGATATTATGTGTGATAAGTACCAGTGTCTGATCCAGCTTCTTAACAGAATCCTGAAGCAGAGTGATAACTTCATTTCCGTTTTTGGAGTCAAGTGCTCCGGTAGGCTCATCGGCAAGAATCAATGCCGGGCGATTTGCCAGTGCTCTTGCAATCGCTGCACGCTGCTGCTGTCCACCAGATAACTGGTTTGGAAGATGCTTCCGTCTGTCCTTCAGACCTAACATCTCGATAATATGATCGATGTAATCGCGATCCGGCTTTCTGTGATCGAGCAGGATCGGCATCTTGATATTTTCCTCTACTGTCAGTACCGGGATCAGATGATATGCCTGAAATACAAATCCGATCTTTCTTCTACGGAAGACTGACATCTCCTCATCGGTCAGTCTTGTAATATCCTTTCCGTCTACGATGACATTTCCCTCATTTGGAGTATCCACACCACCCATAACATGAAGCAGGGTGGATTTACCGGAACCGGATGCACCGACAACCGCCACGATCTCGCCCTTATTCACTGTCAGGTTCACATCATCAAGCGCCCATACTCTGGTATTTCCTTCTCCGTATATCTTTGTTACATGTTCCATTTTTACGATTTCCATAGCGTACCCTCTTTCCTCTGCCTTTCCCGCAGATCTTTCTATCTATAATTTTTATCTATATATTTATTGCATTTCTGTTTTTTAACCTTGTAATACAGCAACTCCGTTTCACCTTTCATCTGCTGTATCAAACTTACCTTTCACGCCTACTCTTCAAGCTTCAGATCTTCTACCATGGCTACCGGAAGATCTCTGATCCCCAGCCAGATGCTTCCGCAGATGATCAGACCGGATGCCACAAGTCCGACTCCAAATGCCCACCAGGCAATGGACTTTCCTGCCTCGATCACCATATTAAGATACATGAATACTCCATACGATAACCCGATACCTATAATAAAGCCGAGTACATTGGCTACCACTGTCGTCATAACCCCCTCTAACATAACGGTTTTCAACAGGCGCTTTCTGGACATTCCGATGACACGGAGCTGTGCGAATTCTTTTCGTCTCAGATGCAGATTTCCGGCTGTCGTATTCACAATATTTACTGAACTTAATACAAAGATGAACAATACCGCTGCGATTGCATACCGGACAAAGCTTTTCAGGTATACACAGAGCTGCATAGACTCTCCATATAAGGAATCACCGATATAGGAAAGCATATCTGTTACAGAGCTGGCTGATACACTGTCCAGATTGACCTTATATTTCATTCCGGCAATGTCATTTTCTCCATATCCGGTCAGATCGAAATAATCATTCTGGCGCATATAGATCTGACGGTCTGCAGTCTCACCAAATACCTGTGTGCCAAGATCCAGAATACCTTCGACCTTGTAAGTCTTGTAGTGTCCCTCTGCGATCAGCTGATCTCTGATCTGCTCATATTCCACATACTCCTGGCGCATAGCCGTTCTTCCTTCTGCATTTTCTATTTCGCCACTGTCTTGTGTCGTTCCTGCTTCCTTCTGCAGTTTTTCAAATTCCTGCTCGATCCTCTCCTTTGCTTTCAGACATTTCTTCTGATACAGAGCAAAATCGACTAACTGAACGGTATCACCCAGTTCAAAATGATAAGTCTCAAAATGATAGATCTTGTCATATAAGGTATCAGCCTCATCCCCATAGGCATCTCCGTCCAGATCCCAACTGTTAAAGCTTCCTCCTGCCACAACCAGAATACCATTCTCTGACAGCTCCGTTGTTCCCGCTGTCAGATATTTTGTAAGATGATTCAGATCTGAATCATCGCATCCGATCACATCGGTACTGTTTACCATAGTTTCCGCTACACTTCTGGTAACTTCCGGATCCTTATCATCAGATGCCTCTCCTGTTCCATTTAACTTATCCATATAGACACCGTAATAATGTCCCATCGTAACCTTTGTCCGGAATTCATCTGTGATCTTTCCTGTATAAGAATCCGTATCTACCAGATCGGCCTTGCAGCCATATACCTTCTTCGATTCTTCTACACTATTATTCCGTGACAATTCCCGGAATACCTCTACAGATGGCAAGGTGCTCTGCGCTTCCTCCAGACTCGTTGTAGCGGATGAATATGATGTCAGATTGATCTGATAATCTCCAAACTTTTCATCTGTAGACTTCCAGTATTTCCGAAGCTGTCCCCAACAGCTGCAGATCAATACGATCGCCGAAATGCTAAACACCATAGCGGTTACTGTCTTTATAAATCTTCCTTTGTTTCGAAGAACACTCTTTCTGGCATATGATCCTTCGATTCCAAATATCTTTCCCATCTTTGCCACAATGTCAAGTGATGAATTAAAAAAAGCTATCAAAGAAATCCTTCT
>OJAL01000084.1_pt1 | contig 86506 bp, 64 predicted proteins | sample 1589301 | NCBI WGS metagenome assembly OJAL01 (sample SAMN03283261) | human gut metagenome | biome: human-associated habitat; material: feces | host: Homo sapiens | place: USA | collected 2013
CTCTGCTTGTAAGGCAGATGCTCTCCCAGCTGAGCTATGATCCCTTGTGTCTCTCAAGCTCTCTTGCCTGACGACAAAATATAATATACTCTTATTTTCGATGAATGTCAACACTTTTTTTAATTTTTTTTTGATATTTTTATTTTATAGATAGAAACCACGTAAAAAATGGCTTATTTACGTGGTTTCTTCATAATTTATTTTTTTATATTTTTTCGAATTTCATCGAAATTTTCTATGCAATAAAAATAATCCCCCTAAAATCAGAATGATTCCTCCTATGAATGAAAGCTCATCTGTCCGTCCACCTGTCTTTGGAAGATTCAATATAGAATCATTCATAACATTGTACGTCAGATGATAGAAGTAATAATCATTTCCCTGTTTGATCGCTTTACTTGTATCCACATTCTGTTTATCCACCTCTGCCTGTGACATCGTCATTGGCAGTGTAACGATGATTGGTTCTTTTAACAGATTCTTTCCAACCGCTGTCTTTGTCTCTGTGATCGTATAAGTATCAGGTAGCAATCCATCAAAAGTGACTTCTCCAGCAGAATCTGTTTTGGCCTTCGCTACTTCTGCTCCATCAGATGATGTGATCACAAATTCGATATCTCTTAATGATTTCCCCTTAGAATCTTTCTTGATAAGTTTTACAGATCCTTGGATCATCTGATTCATAAACTTCGCTCCACCTGTCAATTGTGCTTTAGCTGTCGTTCCAGTTGGTCCAATATCGAACGTCACAGTTTCTTTCTCCTGATCGATCGTTGCATTGCTGCTGTTGCTCGTAATATTGAGTAATTTGAAATACTTGATCATACCTCCTTCATTACACGTATAAGTGCCATATTCCAGATCATCAAACGTCACAGACAGTTCGATCAGATCTCCCGGATGATCTTTCATCTGTTTTTCAACCTCTGCCTTTGTGAATTTGACTTTCTTCTCATAACTGTGTTTCTTTCCATAGACATCGGTTCCAGTCAGTGTAAATATAAAAGTCGGATCCCCAACATCCATATTCAGATTACCTGGGTCCAATGCTTTTGTGATCATAATGCTTCCTTTCGGCCCTGTACGGTCATGTGTGTTTGTGATCACTGTAAGATCCTGATCATTTTCATCCGTATCATAGGTTGGTCTGTATCCGATCTCAGATTCTCCCGTGATCAATCCTTCTTCGACTTCTTTCCATGTATAATTGACTTTTTTACCATTGACTTTCACAGGAAGTACCTTACTGGACGCTTTCCAGTTATTCTTCGCACTGAGCATCAATGTTTCTTCCACTTTACCATCAGCCAACAGATTAACTAAGACAGACTTTGGGCGTATGCCATCTTTATTCCCATGATCATTCCATACCTTTTTAACCTTTTTCTTCGTCGTATCTGGTGTATGCGTATTCGTGATCATGATATTCTTCGTTGTTGTACCATCATCATCTATTGTCTCATTTGTCTCGTAAGTATCGACATATCCTGTTTTTGCATTACCTGTCAGCTTATCATAGACTTCTTCTTTCACTTCATACTCAAATGGTTCGCCAGCTTTGTCATACTTATCGAGGCAATGATACGTTACATCATCTGACCAGTTATTTGTTTCGTCTAATGTAATAGCATTCTTGTATTTCTCACCATTTCTATATAATTGAGCTTTGATCGATATCGGTCTCAGATCATCTCCATTGTCACCATCTTCCCAAACCTTTTGTACATTGATATCGACATATTCTGGATTTTCATGGAAGTTCGTAAACGAAATTACATACATCGCATCATTCCAGTGTGTACTCGTCAAAGTATAACCTTCGGGAACATCTTCACGAAACTCCCACTTTTCACGATCATCCTTCTTGATATCCGTAAACATTGTCCAGTTATTATCTTTTGTCAGTGTATACACCTTTACTTCTTTTGTTGTCTTATGTGTTGCCTTGATCGTAACAACATCTGGACGGATCTTTGCTGCATTGTCATGATCATCCCATATCTTCTTCAATGCAATATAATCCAGTTTCTGGTTGACTAAAGTATCTGAATCATGCACATATGTTGTTGTATCATTATCCGTATTATTCTCGGCTTTTACATCATGAATAAGATTTTCTTTCGTATCATTGATCACTTTACCCTTAAATGTTAATGTCTTGTCCGATTTCTCATATCCATCTGGTGCGTAGATTTCTTCTACCTCATACATATCACTGTCTGTTCCATCCTTTGCATAGATATCGGTCGGCAATCCAATAAATTCCAGATATTCAAACTGATCATCCTGTGATGTAGTGGTGGCGATCGTATCACCCTTCTTAAAGATATTTTCTCCTTTGCTATTAACGATATCTGTTTTCGCTTTTAAGGCAAATATGGCTCCCGCCAGCTTGTTTCCGTCTTGATCGGTCTTGATCAGATGGATGCCGTATTTTTGCAGAGTATCATTAGCTTTGACATGAATACTTGCTTTCTTTGCAACCTTTAAGGCAATATCTTCCTCTTCTGGATCCAGAACCTCTACCGTAGTCTTGATCGTTTTCTCTGGCAGATCTTTATACGATCCTTGGTTGTTAAAACTGATATTGATCTCGTATTTTCCTGATTTTTCTGCATATGTCGGTGTAAATGCCACATCTTTATCCGTCACTTCCACGTCTTCTGCTCCATCGTCATCATAAAGGATTCTCCAGCTAAAGTCCTCTGCCTTGAATTTATCACCTTTTAAGAACCTGTTCTTTGGCATGGCAACGATCTTTAACGGCTGTTCCTCGATAAACTTATCTTCTTCGATCTTTAAGATCTGATCCATGACATATGTTGTCTTAAGAACTGGATTTCCATAGAACATCTGGCTGACATCTTCTACATTGGAGGTGTTGAAAGATGAAAGATCGAGTGTTTTGATGGAATCCATGGCATAAAACATCTGACTCATATCCACGACTGCGGATGTATCAATATTTTTAAAATTGATCTCTGTGAGATTCCTGCAATTTTTAAACATTTTAGATGATATTGCATTCATGTAGATGACCTGTCCGGCTCTTTGACTTGAGATATAACAATCTCCACCATCGTTCCAAAGCACAATACTGCCATCTTTATTCTGAGAAACATCCGTTGTCACAGCTCCTTCTGGTGCACTCTTCCACGTGAAAGTCACAGATTCCGCATCCTTGATCTTCTGGTTCAATTTTTCGCCTTTTTCCAACACATAAATACCTGTACTTACATTATTGTCTTCATTTCCAAACGGATCTTCCTTGTCTGGTACTTTATCATCATCACGAATATCATTGATACTTCCTGCGGTTGTATCCCATGTCAGTTCTACTTCATGTTTTTCCTGATCTTTGATATAGCCTGTCGGAGACTTGATCTCTTTTATGTAATACTTTCCTAAATAGAAGTTAGTTGTTTCTTTTCCATCCATATCCTTTCTTGTAAAATGGATCTCCTTCTCTTTTGTCGTTGTCTTTTGATCAATCAGTTCGTCCTTCTTCCAGACGAGCGTTCCGTCATCTTTCTTGATATTCTCATCCGCATACAGCCCATAGACTGCTCCTGCGATCTGATCGTTGTCATAGATAAAACTCTGAGAATCCTTGTCATAATCTGTTAAGATATCTCCCGTCTTACTGAACGTAATTTCTCCATAGACTGGCGTATCCATCTGTTCAAACCTGCAGCTTCCATTTCCAGCATTATCGTACGTGATCTTGATGCTTGTGGATTCCCCGCTTAACTCAAAAGATTTTTCTTCTGCGTCATCCATGTTGTAGCCTGCTGGCGCAGCAGTTTCCTTGATCGTATATTTTCCATATGGAAGATAGCACTCTGCAGTTCCATCTCCACTCGTTCCTGTAGTCAAAGTTGCCACAATATCCTGATCTTCATCATAGATTTCATAGACTGCATCATTTAACAGCTTCTTTGTCTCTGATGAACGTTTGACTAGTTCGATCCTGATCTTATTTTCATCATCTTTATACGGACCAAACGTGACTGTCTTATGGACATCAGACTTGATCAAGACCACATCTTCATCTTCCATCATTTCATGCTTTGGATCACCCTTGATCTGATGCAATGTATAAACACCGATCGCTAACGAGATTGAAGTTGCTTCTCCTTTTTCATCAGTTATCAGAGTATCAACCACTTCTCCATGCGGATCAATGATCTGAAATTCCGCCCCAGATTCCGGTACATACTTATCTTTATTTACGGACATTTGCTTTTTGATCGAAATCTTTGCGGATTTTGTATAATCGTCTTTTAAAACGAATTCGTACACTTTAACTTCATCCTCGATCGATGCTTTCATTTCTGTGGAATACTGCGGTAGCGCAAGGTCATAGCCTTCGACACCTCTGGTCTGCACGACTATAAACCCTGTCTTCTTTACGAAATCTTTTAGGAGCATCGCTGCCTTTCCTTCGGAATCTGTGACTAATGTTCCAAGAATCGCATCTCTATTATCTTTTTTCAGTTTTTCAATGTAATGAAGCCTGTCCTGTGACGTTGCCAATGTCTGATCCTTGAAATCTTTCACCATAGATTCATCCAGTACAACAAACTCAGCCCCTGGTTCTGGTTTAGACTTTCCATTCTTGACCATCGTTTTTCTGACCCGGATCTTATCTCCATTATAATAATTATCCAGCTCAAATTTTTTAAATTTCTTATCGCCGTCTTTGATCGTTACATCAAAATCATCAGCGATCTTATAATTATCACTTCCTTTTGTCTGATGAACCGTGTAGATGCCAGGATCTAACTTTCCAGATTGAGCTGCACCATTTTCATCCGTGATCAATGTTTCTATGACTTTCTTTGTCGACTGATCGATGATCTGGAATTCTGCCTTATATTCTTCTTTTTTTGTATAAGTTCCAGTTTCCTTATCACTGATCCTTGTAACCTTTGTCAACATGATCCCTGCATGTTGCTTTGGATCGTTTGATTCAACCTTATAGATCATTTTAGATCCATCAATGCTTACCCATTTGTCCGGTACCATATCATATCCATCGGTCGTTTTCGTCTGATAAATACGGTAAGCTCCATAAGGAAGTAAATCTGTTTCTGCGATCCCTTTGTCATTCGTTGTGATCGTCTGTTTTAAGTTATTCTTGGAATCATAAACCTCAAAAACTGCCTGTGCTTCTGGAACATTTTCCCCGCCAAACGTCTTTACAACCTGTATCGTTCCTTCATATTGCTCTTCTTTCAGATACTGGGATGTATTTTTATCGACCGTGACTGATATATCATTACTAGATAACTTATATCCCAACGGAGCATACTTCTCATGTAAACGGTAATATCCCGGATACAGATCTGTCACTTTTGCATAACCATCCGCATCAGTTACCATCTGTGTCACAAGTGTTCCTGCTTTATAGACAACACTCTTGTTATCGGAGCCTGTGATATCATGGTCAGCATATAGCTCATAGACAGCATTCTGCAAGTTTGCTTCAACTCCTAGATCCCCTCGTTTATTCTTTACAGTTCCCTGTTTAAAGATCTCCAGATCACTCTTTTGAAATTCATTGGTGTAGTTAAATGTGAATGATCTGACTCCACCCTGTTCCACTTTGCTCTGATCTGTCTGATCTGGGATCAGGTGTCCGAATGGGGATTTTGTTTCCCTGACCATCCAAGTGTGGACCGAGGTACTCTTTAAGGCTGAAATCTTCTGCTTTGCAAGTTTTTGTGCTTCCTGCATTGCCACAGCATATGCTTTTGCCGAAGAATCGTACCAGCCATTATCTGTCGCTTCTTTTTGCTGACTTTTTGAAAGATCGTTCCAATTCTTTACATAAGTCTTTTTCGTTGATGTCACACTATAACTTACCGTTCTTTGAACAGTATAAGAAGCTTCTCCATTGTCATCGGTTGTTACACTTCCTTGATAATTCCCATCCATATAGATCTGAAATACTGCTCCAGAAAGCCCTGCTCTTGTTTCCGCATCTTTCTTTTTGATCTTGATCCTTACATTATCTGGGCTGGTTCCTGACTTTGTTGCACTCGTTTTCGCTTTTTCAATATCTGGCGGTGTATGACGAAATCCGAACAAAACCTGATGGGAATCCAGTTTCTTCTTTTTCACACATTTCTTCACTGTATAATAATAGATCGTTCCTTCTGGATCCTGATCACTGATCATTTTACAGAACTTTTTTGCATCTTTCTGCGAATAACCCCTGTCCACATTTTTTCCTGCCTGATAAACGGTATTTTGCTTATTCGCTCCATGTCCACATGCCCAGATGTATGCCTGACACAATGACAGATCTTTTGTATTCTTGCCGCTTGACCTGAAATACCAGTTTAATGCTTTTGCAATTCCCTTTTTTTCATAAGTTGCTGCATTGATCGTCTTGTATTTTAAGGTATCTCCAGAACACATGGTCTTTCCAGAATTTAAGCAAAACACTCTGTGTCCGTCAGCTGTCATACTCCACAGGCCTTCTGATGCAGGACGATCGATCTCTGAGATCTTATTACTTGATAATGCCTGGCTCATCACCAGTTTGGCTTCTCCTGTAAAAGCCTTGACGTCTCTATTCTTCAGGAACAGTGATTCTCCTGAACCACTCAGATACATTGTCATGATCATCAGGAGGGTAAGAATACTTACCGATATCTTTTTACAGATCGTCTTCATTTGTTTCAAACTTTCTTCCTCCTTTTTACTTGTAACGGTTTGTGAAATATCCTGGCTGCCCTTCCTTGTCGATCCTTCCATACTCAGAATCTACGTGGTCTCTCGAAAATCCAGTTCCATTCTGCCCTTCCAGTTCGATCGAGCCATTAAACATGCCGTCATCATGAATAATGTTGTGTGTGTCGAATGATCCATCTGTTTTCTTCCAGACAGCATACAATTCACAAGTCTGTCCAGCATCGCAGAGAGTATTGACTGCCTGCCTATCGGTATATTTTGCTTTGATCGCATTCGGATCTTCACTCCATCCAAGGAAGGTATATCCCGGCCGTTCAAATGTATTTGCTGGCAGGATATCATCCTGTCCATATTTTAATTCCACAGTCTTTTTGCTGCCTGATGCACCATTTCCATCAAATGTTACTTCATAAGAGTTCTTGGACCAGACAGCATAAAGTGTCATACCCTCCGTGTTACTCCATGTGATCGTCTCTTCTGGAGAATACCGTGCTCTCACCGCATGTTTATCTGTATTCCATCCAACAAAGGCATAGCCTTTTTTCGTGTATCCATTCTCAGCAAAGCTGTAATTTTGATCGTACGTGGCTGTCCCATCATTCACATATCCAGAATCTTCTCCATTTCCATCATAGTTTACAGTGTATGTATTCGCTGTCCACTGGGCTGTCTCTGTATAATTACCACATACCAGCCATCCTGTATTGGACATCCATTTTGTTCCTTCATCCAGCCATCCTTCCAAGGTATAACCTCTTCTTGATACCGTTGGAAACGAAAAATAATCTCCATCCGTAAAATTCCATGTTACATCTGCACCATCTCCACCATTTCCGTTGTAATAAATGCTACGGCTTGGCTTTTCCAGATTCAGATTTATAGAACACCAGTCATAAGTTTTCCATCCATCTCTGTCAGCAGAGGCCACTCCGACCAATCCAGTACTGACATGGATATTTACTGATTTCCAATGTTCTTGAGTATCATGATAGGAATTTTCCCAAAATCCATCATTTCCTCCGCAATAAAGCGTTATATCCTTGCTCGGATCTGAAAATACTGGTTTATCCACCGTTACCCATTCCCAGGATCGATGCTGTTCATGGGCCGGTAACAGATACCAGACTTTGATCGTTAAAAGTGTATAGTTGTTGTTACTGTTCTTCTCTGAATATATCGTCTGTTTATTCACTGTAAGCTTATAATCTCCGCCTCCACCGGAATACGTCGTTACCGTATATGGATGTCTGGAATTATTAAATGTCCCACCGCTGACATTTTTATTTTTTTCATATTCATCACTATGAATATACATTGTCAGACTATCGCTTTTCCCATTTGGTCCATTGATGTTCACTGTTAAATGTCCATCTTTAAAATGTTTGTTTCCTCCTGTATTATATGATTGATAAGCATGTGCCTTCTTCATCTGATACCATGCCAGAACGGAAACAAATGAAACCATGACCACTAATACCACTATGATCTTTCGTTTTCTTTCCAGGATCTTTTTTGCATTCTTCATCACATCCTCCTCTCCATCTATTTTTATCTATCTTCCTTTTGTTTCCTGATCTTCTGTCCATGATTCCTCATACAGTACACCACATACCGGTATCTTCCATGTCCTCGGTACGGATGACAGGTTAAAAGTGTGACCATATCTTTCCCTTTTTGAATCAGAATCTTGTCCATATCATATGGATCGATCACTTTAATCTTTGTAACCCGGTAATCCAGTCTTTCCCATGGATTTCTAATGATCACCTGATCGCCTGTTTTTAACTGTTCGATGTCCCGAAAATACGGAATTCCCCGATATCCCCGATGTGCAGCGATCACGCAGTTGCTGTCTTTTTGTCCTACTGGCAGGGATGTCTGTCCCATGATCGCTGCTCCTTTTCTCATATTTTCCATCGTCGCTCCCAAATATAATGGAAGTTTCTGTTTCATCTTCGGTATCTTAATGTAACCGAAGGTATTCTTTTCGTTTCTTAAGACGATCGGTACACTGCGGTAACTGAATACATCCTTTAGTCCTGCTTGTTTTTCTTTGAATATCTTCCTGTTATAGCAGACTGCTTTTTGATACAGTAGATCATCCTGTTTTCTTTTGCTTCTCCTCTGCGTCAGTTCTTTCACTGTCTGATCGGACTGTTTTTGTTTCAGATATGATATGATCTCCGGATAAAGCAGTAACGTGATCCCTATCACCAGAAAAAAGATTCCAACAATATTTATGATCTTTTGTTTCACCCATATCTCCTTTCTCCGCTTTTTCTTTTCATCTTTTCATATACTTTTCTGGCTGCGATCAATACACAAATGATCAATAGTCCTGCAAAGATGGCCCGTTTGTAAACTTCCATCCATTGCGAATGATGATTTCTTGCTCTTATCTCTTCCTCTTTTGCATGATAAGCTGTGCGAACTCCTCGGACTAATAAACGCTTGTCATTAACTCCATAGGGTGTGCAAGTAACCAATGTTACATGATCTTTTCCTTCCATGATCTGAAGTTCTTTTGTATCTTGTGGTTCCACGACTGTGATCTGATCCACACGGTAAGCAAGCTTTTTATCCAATACATGTATAAAAAAGAAATCTCCCTTTTTCATCTCTGTCAGATCTGTAAAGATTTTTGCAGAACTAAGCCCAGTATGTCCAGTCAGCACCGCATGGGTATCTTTTCCTCCAATCGGAAAGGAAGATGCAGCCAGATGTCCGATCCCATGTTCCAAAACTGTCCCACTTGTCCCATGATAGATCGGCAGATTAATTGAAATGCAAGGAATCTTTAAATATCCCATGATCGATGATCCATCAATATTTAATATTCTATTATAATGAACCATCTCTCCATCCAAACGTTTTACCTTAAACGGATCAGTCAACTGTACTGAAGATCGCATCAATTCCCCATTATACTGTTTTGCTTCATCCATTACTTTTTTTATGATCGCCTGATCCATTCCGGCTGCCTTTTCCTGATAACTTTCCACTGTCGAACCTGCACTCTTTTCAAACAGATAATTGCTTGTAAATGGATAAAACAACAGCAAAAAACCTGTCAGAACGATCAGAATCGGTATGATCTTTTGTTTCATTTTATCTTTGTGATCGTCTTCTGTTTTTGTTCAAGATCAAGATCCCACATCCAGCAACAACAACCCCTGCAATGATCAGAAGATAGTTTCCTGCCCCACCTGTCATTGGCAGCATGAACTGCTTCTGATTTGTAATCTGCATATTGATATATGCATTTCCAGAATCATCGTGTTTTGTCATCGTTGCCTTTGTCTCATCCACAGTCGCACTCGCTGCTGTAGTCTGAACCGTCACATCATTCTTTAATACCGCACCATTAGGAACTCCATCATTTGCTGTGGAATCTGCATCAGACTTACTCTGGATCCCTGTGATGTTTGCTTCGGTTGGTGTGATATCTGCTTTTGTCTCTTTGACCTTAACGATCACTTCTTTCTTTAACAGGGAGTATCCTGCATCGGAGTGTGTTTCTGTAAATCCATATTCATCTCCTTCGATCCCATTGATCACAAGTTTTCCATCAGAAGACGGACTAAACTGAGTCGCATCAGCTTCTTTTGCAGACTTTCCTGTTACCTGATAAACACCTGCTCTATCTGCTCTTGCTACCAGATAGTAATTATCTGTCTTATTTTTTACAACGAATTTAACCTTTGTTGCATCTCCCTTGCTGTCAGAAAATTTCTTTGTCAGATCATATCCGTAAGAGTATACGATACATTTGTCTTTTAAAATATCATAATAATTCGTATTTGTTCTCTTCCACGTAAGGGATACATCGTTTGGATTTCCTTTATCACCAAGAATAACGCTGTCATCTGTGTTCACCTTAGCTGTATAGTATATAACGATATATTTATCAGAATATTTCTTATTCAACTCATTAAGTCCTGCTTTTGTCATCTCGATCTTCATTGCAGGATCGTCTCCAGATTTTCCGTATGTTGCTGCAAACTTTGGATCCGTGTCGGAACTCTTCCATACAGCCAATGCACCACTCTTCTCAACATTGTTCACATTTGTTCTGTCCGCTGCATCCTTAGTTTCATAGATTGCGATCACGGCATCTTTCCCATATGTCATTCCATTTGCCATTGTATCGTTAAATGTATAAGTTGACAGGTAGGTTGTTGATGATGTGATATGTGGCAATTTGGAAATGAACTGATAATCCAGTCTTTCTGCTTTAGATGCTGTCACGGTACTCTGATATTTATATTCATTTCTTGCAGAAGTAAAATCTGCCAGTCTGTCTGTATTGGCAGTTGTTACATTGTCCTGATCTGGATTATTGCGTACTCTTTTGTCAAGTGTTGGATTTCCAGTTTCATTCTTTGGATAACAGATCACATCATAGAACCAGTCATCTCCCTTAGAATCCGTGGATGGCAACTGTACAAACCATGGATTTGTTGTGTAAGTTACATTTTCTGGTGCCTTTGTCTCAACGATCAGGTAAAGACCCAGTGGCAATTTGTCTTTACTTGTCACACCATTAGCATTAGTCTCATCCATGGCTGTCCCATTCTTTCCCATGTAATCTTCTAATTTATCTTTCGTTACCGTATTATCTTCTAATGCCTTGGCAAGTTTCTCATTGATCTGCTGACTTGTAAAATATGTCTTACTTCCTTCTGTTTTAGCTGCATCAGAAGATGTCAAACCCAAAATCTGCTGTATTGTGGTTGGAAGTTCATAGATCATCTGGATCTTTCCATTCTCACTCTGCTGTTCAACATCTCCAACTCGCAGGTAACTAAATTCCACACCTTTGATCGCATATTTTTCCAAGGCTGCTTCCGCAGCAGCGTCCTGTTTTCCTGTTGGTGTAAACTGACTGGTATTAACACCGGCCTGTTTTGCTGCTGTCATGTCATATTTGTGGATCGTTATGGATCCGGTTTTGCTTGCATCGACCACATCTGTTGATGCCGCTTTGATATTAACGATAGGTGCAAGCATCATTGCTGCAGATAATACAGCAATCGTTACTTTTTTGATCATATTTTGAATCTTCATTTTTCTTTCCTCCTATTTTTAGAATAGAAAAAGCACAGAAATCATTGATCATACTCAATGATTCTGTGCTTTTCTTTATGTAATATATACTATTTTATTTATCTGTTAAATTAGTTTTGTCAGGTGCGATCATGATCGTATTCCAAAAAGAATCCTTGACTGCCTCTGTCTGAATCTCATCTACTACTGTGTCAAGGTCGACATCACTTGTTAGCTTCTTGCTCGCATCCATTACGGAAACTTTATCGTTGATTCCTAAGGATGTGATCGTAACAAACTGTTCTTCACTAACTAGTGTTCCTTTCTTTAGTGGAACCGCTAACTGATAATTCTTCTGCAATACTGACTTGATCTCATTATACATTGCTTTAAATTCTTTGCTTCTGTATTTCTTCTCAGCTTTCAGTTGCTTTGCCTTCTTATCAGCCTTCGCAGATATCTTTTGATCAGAATAAATCTCCCAGCATGGACCTCCTGCTGATGCTGACTTCGTCTGTGCGATCACTTCTTTTAGTGGATATTTGTACTGTGTACGCTGTCTGCTTCCAACATCTGCAACCGTTACCTGATCATTATCATCGATCGCAACCAATACGATAAAATGACCTTTCTTCGTAAAATATCCTGGTCCCATCAGTGCTACTACTGGATGCTTCTTCTTCAATGCATCTCTAACCTTGCTGACATCACTTCCAAGTCCATGACATTCCAGTTTATACTGTTGTGCCAGTGCTGGGACCATCTCATGACTTGCTCCAGCACTACTGTAATAGCCATTCTTATATGCCCATACTGTTGTATCAACTGGAGTTACCCATTTATTCGTCAGCGAACTGATACAAACTGCCATAGCGCTTGGTCCGCATCCACTGCTTTTGATCTGATATCCATTGTCATTCCATGCTGCATCTGCCTGATTAAAATAAATAAATCCCTGTATCGTCTCTTTCTTATCTTTCATCTCAAGACTATGGTCATTATATACTTTTGGAATGATAGATTTCTTGTCTTCCTTCTTGTTTTTTTTGTCTTTTTTGTCTTTCTTCTTGTCTTGATCAGACTTTGTCTTTTGTTTCTTTGTATGTGTTGCTGCTGTATGTTTCTTTGTATGTGTTGCTGCTGTATGTTTCTTTGTATGTGTTGCTGCAGCCGTTGTATGCGTCGTTGCCGCTGTATGCGTATGCGTTGTTGCTTCCGTTGTCGGCTTTGCCTGAGTCGTCTGTGTTGTTGTCTCTGTCGTTGCTTCACTTTCTGTCGTCTGGGCAGAAGAATCTGTCTTGGTCTCAGTCTGTTCACTGCTTATTTGCTCTCTTGTGACTGGCTGATCTGCTCTGACCACAGACACTGATCCAAGCATCAAAAACGTATACAGAGCTACTACAGCTGCTGTTTTACGTGTTTTTCTCATCTTTCATTGTTCCCCCTAACTATTTAAACATACTTATTATACCACTTTGGATACCCTCGTCAATAAAAATGAATGGTCATGATCCATGTTCACATTTTTTCATATCTTATGCTTCAAAGACTAATTTTTCAATTGCATATGCAACACCATCTTCATTATTTGTCTTTGTCACAAAGTCTGCGATCTCTTTCAGATCAGGTTGTCCATTTTCCATAACAACACCGGTTCCTACAGCTTTGATCATCATCGTATCATTTCCTGCATCTCCACATGCCATCACTTCATCCATAGATAATCCAATTTGCTCTGCCAGATGTAAAAGTCCATCTCCTTTATCACATCCAATCTGATTTATTTCAATGTTATTTCCCAGAGAACTTGATACACTCGCAATATTTTTCTCGATTAATTCTTGTCTTGCCGTTTCCCGCTCTTCCATATCATCAAAAAATACATTGATCTTCTCAATTCCCAGCGGATGCTCTTCAATGTACTTTCGCAGATCATCCAGCGGCAGTCTTGTATCTCTCACAAGTTTTAATACATGATCTGATACACCATACTCTGCAAGATGGTCAAAATAGCATCGTTCCATATACCCTTGCCCATTCTGATAAATATCACGTGTACAATGATATTTTTCCAAAATATCAAACAACGAAAATACCGTTTCTTTTGGTAGATGATTTGTATATATGATCTTATCTTCTTTCTGATCATAAACAGTTGCCCCGTTACAGCAAACAGCATATCGAACGCCTGGAATATCTCTTAAAAATTCTGGAATTGCTTTAAAAATACGTCCTGTTGCTGGAACTATATAAACACCCCTTCTGATCGCTTCTTTTAGAACTTCTTCTGTGTGTTTTGAAATCTGTTTCTCGCTGTCTAAGAGTGTATTATCTAAATCCATTGCTACTAATTTTATCTTACTCATGCTATTCCTCCACAAAAAAATAATTTTGAATGTTGATCTGAAGACTTTTATATCCCTGATACTCATTGATCACTGGATAATATGTACATGTGATATACTTTGATGTTCCCATTTTCTCTCGAAATTCATCTTCATCCTCAAAAATCATACCATCAATCCTAGTTCCCTGACTACTCTTTAATGCTAATTTTATCACATTTCTATTTTTTCCAAAAACATTCACACGTTCCACTTTTAACTTTCTGTGTGCAAATAATGGTTTTTTATTTTCTTTTCCAAATGGCTCTAAAACAGATAACTGATGGATCAGATCCATGGTAATATAATCAACTGGCATATCAATATCAATCTGTACTTTCTTTGCAAAATCTTTTTTCTCAAGGGTACAGTTCTCGTTGATCTTTTTGCGGAATTCCTGTAATTTTTCTTTTTCCAAAGAACATCCTGCTGCCATTGGATGTCCCCCAAACTTTGTGAACACCTCTTTGACTTTCACCATCTCTTCAAACATGGAATATCCTTCGATGGAACGTCCAGAACCTTTGATTCCTTCTTTTGCATCTGTTAAGACAAATGCTGGATGATTTAAGCGGTCCTTGATCCTTCCTGCTATGATACCTGCAATACTTTCATGACATTCTGGAAGATATAATACAAGCACTTTATCTCCTTTTGCTTCATATTCAAACGCCTGTCCCAGTGCCTCTTTTACACCATTTTCTGTCATGGTTTTCCGAAGATCATTCAGTTCTTTTAATTCTTCTGCTGTCTGTTTTGCCTTCTCTTCATCTTCTTCCAGAAATAGATTCAATGCTTTTTCGGCAGATTCCAAACGTCCGCTCGCATTGATACATGGTCCAACAATAAATCCTAGTGCATAAGACTGTATCTGTTTATCCATCAGATCATGCACATTCAGCAATGCTTTCAACCCGATATTTTGTGTATCTTTGATTCGGCGTAATCCTTCTTTGACAAAGATTCTGTTTTCTCCTGTCAGATCTACCACATCACAAACAGTCGCGATCGCAAGCATGGATAACAACTCTTCCAATTGGCTTTCATCTTCTTCCATTGCCTGATAAAATGCCCTCATAAACTGAAAAGCCACTCCTGCTCCACAAAGTAACGGATACGGATAATTGCATGCTTCTTGCTTTGGATTGATCACTACATCTGCTGGTGGAAGAACCTCTTTTCTCACTCCTGCTTCATCGGTATCAAATGGCACATCATGATGATCCGTAATGATCATTGTCAGTCCATGTTCTTTGCCATATGCAACTGCATCTGCTGCTGCAATCCCATTATCACAGGTAAGGATCGTATCAATCTGGTCTTCCACTGCTTTTTCAATGATATTTTCATTAATTCCATAGCCATCTTTCATGCGGTCTGGAATCTGAAAATCAATCTTTCCACCAAGATCATGAATCGCTTTCCACAAAATATAATTTGAGACAACTCCATCTACATCATAATCTGAAATAATACGGATCGTTTTCCCCTCTTGTACCTTTTGCTTCAAAATCTCAACTCCTTCTTTGACGCCTTTCATCAAAAAAGGATCTGAAATATCTGAAAGTTCTCCATACAGATACTGCTGTATTTGTTCATCCCCAACCACATCCCTGTTGCGGATCAGCCGTGCGATCACTGGATCTATGTTAAACTTTTCTCCAATCTGATTAAAATCAGCCTTTTTCTTATACAGATACCACTGTTCCATCATCTTACTCCATTTTTCATAAAAAAGAGCATCCAGTATTTACTGAATACTCTTTTTGAATGTTTTATTTTCTTTTCTTTTTCTTCTTTTTCTTGCGGTTTGGATTTGCTGCGATCTTCTCTGGCTGTGCTTGACTGGCTGCCTGATTTTCTTTGATCGCATCTGATCCAATTCGCGTCTTCATCATATACCAAAGTGGTCCAGTTAAAAATACAGAAGAGAACGCTCCTCCGATCACACCCACCATCAATGCTAATGCAAATTCTCTTAGGGAGGATACTCCGCAGATGAATAACGCTAACACCATAACAAATGTTGTCAAACTTGTATTGATCGTACGAACCAATGTACTTGAAATACTCTGATTTACAAGTGCTTTAATATCATCTCTTGTCCGGATCGTCTGAAGTTTCAGATTCTCACGGATACGGTCAAAGATAACGATCGTTGAGTTGATAGAATATCCAATGATCGTTAACATACATGCGATAAATGTTCCACCAACAGATAATCTTCCAACAGAATATGCTGCAAATACGACCAATACGTCATTGATCAATGCGATGATCGCACTGGATCCAAACTTCACATCTTTGAATCGGATTGCAATGTAGATCAGCATACAGATTGCTGAGATCACAACGGAAATAAATGCATCTCTTTGCATTTCATTACTGATCGTTGAACTGATATTCTCTGTTGTTACAGATTTTACTTTATAATCTTTCTTTAATGTATTTTCGATCTGTTTTCTCTGACTCAGATTCAATTCTACACTTTTTACAACCATCTGATTGTTTGCTTTTACTTTCTGACTCTGAACAGAAGTTGACTTGCTGACTTTCTCGTAAGCTTTCACAACCTGTTTTTCCAGAGAATCATTGACTTTCTGGTCATCCTTGAATGTGATCGTAGATGCTGTACCACCTGAAAATTCCAGATCATAATTCAAGATTGATCCAATCTTGCTTCGATTCATTGGAAGTGCAGCAAGTCCGATCAAAATGATCACACCTGCAACTGCAACGTATTTCTTACCTGTACGGACAAAATCTCTTGTTTTGATCGTTCTTGGTTTTCCATACCATTTCTTGTCGCGAAGTCCAAAATGATATGCCGCATATACAAGGAATCGGCTGATCACAAGTGCTGTAAACATAGAGATCAATACACTCATTCCAAGTGTCTGAGCAAATCCTTTGACCGTTCCTGATCCTTTAAACCATAAAACTAATACTGCGATCAATGTTGTAACGTTACCATCGATGATCGCTGATGCTGCCTTTCCGAATCCAGATTTGATCGCTGCTCCTGTACTCTTTCCTGCCCCGATCTCTTCCTGAATTCTGGCATAAATGATAACGTTTGCATCAACTGCCATACCGATACCGAGGATGATACCTGCAAGTCCCGGCAATGTCAGTGTCGCATTAAATCCATTCAGTGCTAATAACATCATCAGCATATAGATCGCAAGTGCCACACACGCAATCACACCAGGCACTGCATAAAATGCGATCATGATCAAGCATACCAGTACAAATCCGATGACTCCTGCTTTGACCGTTGTCTGGATCGCATTCACTCCTAATTTCGCAGATACTACGTTAGAGCGTAATTCGTTTAATTTCACTGGTAAGGAACCGATTCGAATTGATGAAGCTAAATTCTCTGCTGCTTCATAACTTTCCATACCATCGATCGTACATTCTCCTTTTGTGATCGCTTCCTGTACATTTGGGGCACTGATCACCTGATTATCATAGATAATATAAATTGGTTTTCCAATATTGGCTTTTGTAGCTTTCGCAAATGCCTTTGTTCCCTTAGCATCAAATTCAAGTGCAACTAAATATTCTTTCTTACCAGTTGTCTGATTCTGATTAGTTACAGCTTTGGCTTTCTTAACATTTTGACCTGTCAATACAGTATCTAATGTTGTCTGAGTCGTTGTTTTTCCATTCTTCTTTACTTTTACCTGTTTCTGGACAGCAAAAGAAAGTGTTCCTGGTTTACCAAGCTCATCTAAAATCTTGTTTGCATCTGTTACTCCAGGAATCTCGATATTGATACGATCTTTTCCTTCCTGATAAACTTCAGCTTCTGTACTGTACCCTTCTACACGCTTCTGAAGTTTGTATACAGTATCTTTCATATCACTATCAGATACATTCTTGCCATCTACTTCATATGTAATACTAACTCCACCTGCAAGGTCTAATCCAAGTTCGATATTGCTTGCTCGACCGATCTTCTTCTTTGTAATTCCCTTGGTTGTGATAAATGCTCCAAATACACACAAAGCGATTAGTAAAATGAGCCCTGCAATATACTTGCCACTGCTATTACGCTTCTTCATTCTCCGTCTCCCCTTCTAATGCCAATGCTGCCTTTACCATTAATGCACATTCTACCCTCTTGCGCTCTAATTTACATCCGATCTCATAAGTTCCATCGATCGTACCGTTAAAGTTATAAGAGTTTGCACTGCATCCACCACTGCAATAGAATCTTGCAAAACATTTTTTACATTCTTCTTTGGAGTATACATTACATGCCTTGAATTCTTTGACGATCTCATCTTTCTTGACTCCTTCGTAAACATTACCCATTAAGAAGTCTTCTTCTCCTACAAACTGATGGCATGGATATAAATCTCCCCATGGAGTCACTGCAAGATATTCTGTTCCTGAACCACATCCGGATAAACGTTTTGCAACACATGGCCCTCCTGTTAAGTCGATCATAAAGTGGAAGAAGGTAAATCCTTTTCCTTCCTTCTCTCTTTTGATCATTTCTTTTGCAAGAAGATCATATTCATCCATCAAAATTGGAAGATCCTCTTCTGTGATCGCATAATCTGCTGTATCTGGTGCTACAACAGGTTCTACAGAAATCTGTTCGAATCCTGCATCTGCTAAATGCATAACGTCTTTTGAGAAATCTAAGTTATGATGTGTAAAAGTTCCTCTTACATAATATTTCTGCTGGTTTCTGCTGTCTGCAAATTTCTTGAATTTGTCGATAATAAAATCATAGCTTCCTTTTCCATTACGGAATGGTCTCATGTAATCGTGAACTTCTTTTCTTCCATCCACACTTAATACAACGTTATCCATCTCTTTATTGGCAAATTCCATGATATCATCGTTTAGTAATACACCATTTGTTGTCAATGTAAAACGGAACTTCTTATCATGTGTTTCTTCCAAAGAACGTCCATATGCAACGATCTCTTTCACTACATCAAAGTTCATCAAAGGCTCTCCACCAAAGAAATCAACTTCCAGATTTCTACGGTTTCCTGAATTCTCTACAAGAAAATCTAATGCTTTCTTACCAACTTCAGCACTCATTAATGCACGTCTTCCCTTGTATTCTCCTTCTTCTGCGAAGCAGTATCGGCAGGCAAGGTTACAATCATGTGCAATATGAAGACAGAGTGCCTTTACAACTGTTGGTCTATCTTTGAATCCACAAATGTATTCTTCATAACAGTCTTCTGTAAATAATACACCTGCATCTTTTAATTCTGTAACTTCTCCATAAGATTCTTTGACATCTTTCTCATCCCAGGATGATAATTCTTTGATGATCTCTTCTAATGTATGATCCTCATATAAAGCAATCACCTCATATGTCAGGTCATCAACCACATGGACAGATCCACTTGCTACATCAAGGACCATGTTATATCCATTATTTTTATACTGGTGAACCATTGTTTCTTTCTCCCTTTATCTGTTATTTTCTTTCATCGAAAAAATGAGGCGGCCCACAAGGAACGCCTCAAGCACAAAGTCTTTGTTCGATTTGACTATTTGCTGTGTTCGCAGGTCTGGTTACCTACTGTACAAGATGTTTTACATGCTGACTGGCAAGATGTCTGGCATTCACCACATCCACCTTTTTTCACTGTGTTCTGTAATGTTTTATTTGTCAGAGTTTTAATATGTTTCATCTTATCGTCCTCCTGATTCTCATAAAATAACTTGCTATATTGTATCATATTCATTTTCAAATAGCAAGCATTCCACCTAAAGTTCCTCCTGCAATACATAAGAAACATGCTGTGATCCTTTCTGTGGAAAACAGAACGATATTTTTTTGAAAAATCCATGAGATCAAAGTCAAGATCATAAAGTATAACATTCCTGCTGCAAATCCCCATAAAAACTTCTTTTTTCCGATCTTACTTCCGATCAGCATGCCAGCAAAAACAGATGCAAGAATATATGTAAGTGTGATTCCAAGATTCGCGATCTTCATTCCTGCATTGCTTTGATAGATGATAAATGCAAGAAGACACAATAAAATTCCTGTGGCAATGTAGGCAAATACCAGACTTTGTATCATATAGAGTCCCTTTTTCCCCATGTCCATAACAATTGCTCCTTTTTCTATTTAATCTATGACTGGTATTTTGAATCTATGCCTTTTTGTGATAAACTGACATTAAAAATACGAAAGGAGTTTTCCTATGATCGATCTTCATATACATTCTACTTGTTCCGATGGAACTTTTACACCAAAACAGATTGTTCAAAAAGTGATAGCAAAAGGATTATATGGATTTTCTCTGACAGATCATGATACTGTCGATGGAATTCCGGAAATTCTTGCTATGGATCTTCCAGATGATCTGAAATTCATTCCTGGAATTGAAATTTCATGTGATGCACTTCATCGTGAGATTCATGTATTAGGATACGGAATCAACTATAAGGATCAGCAGTTAAATCAAACGCTCAACATGCTCCGCGACAAACGGTTTCAGAGAAATCTTGATATGATCGAACTCTTTCAAAAAGACGGTTATCCGATCACGCTTGAAAAACTGCAAAATGGTGATCCTCATACTGTGATCACACGAGCTCACTTTGCAAGAACTTTGATCTCAGAAGGCATTTGTTCTTCCATGGATCAGGCTTTTTCCAAATATCTTGGTGAAAAGTGTAAATATTATGTTCCAAAACCATTTTTTGATCCAAAAGATTGCTTAAGATTAATCCTTGATGCTGGCGGAATTCCGGTTCTTGCACATCCATTTTTATATAAATTCTCAAATGAAGATACCAAACATCTCATTCATGATCTGAAAGAAGAAGGGCTCGCAGGAATCGAAGTTTATCATTCTTCCCATCATATCGGCCAGATCACAAAACTTCGCCAATGGCAGAAAGAATATGATCTTCTTGCAACTGGAGGATCAGACTTCCATGGAACGAATAAACCAGATATTGAAATCGGAACCGGACGCGGACCGTTATTTGTCCCAGATCATTTGATTGATGATCTGATGAATTAATATTAAGAAACAAAAAAAGAATCTGAAATACAGATACTATTCTCTGTCTCAGATTCTTTTCTTTTGATCAAATATTCATCTTATTCTTCAGATGATGATGCGTTCGCTTTTTCCATTGCCTGGATTGCTGATTTCTCCATTGGGATACGGCAATGTTTGTCGTTACCAAATTCAACAATGATTGTTGTTTCATCAACTTTATCTACAACAACTCCGTAAAATCCGCTTGTTGTCAACACGCTGTCTCCAACTTCCAGAGTTTCCATCATCTGTTTTAATTCTTCTTCTTTTTTCTTCTGTGGTCTGATCGTTAAAAAGTACATTAATCCAAAACAAACAACCAACATCAGAATTGTCATTGTAACCTGATCCATTTTCTTCCTCCATCTTTCTAATAAGATTACTGGTTCATCATGCCATCGATCTTACGTTTCTTGTATTCCTTATAATTGCCTTCTTCGATTGCCTGACGAATCTCACTCATCATTGTATTATAAAAATACAAGTTATGCAAGACACATAATCTCATTCCTAGCATTTCTTTTGCTTTTAAAAGATGTCGGATATAGGCTCTGCTGTAACTTCTACAGGCTGGGCACTGGCATCCTTCTTCGATCGGGCGATGGTCCAGTTCGTATTTTTTATTGAACATATTAAGTTTTCCCTGATTCGTATATACATGTCCATGACGGCCATTTCTTGTTGGATATACACAATCAAAGAAATCAACTCCACGGTCAACTGCTTCTAAAATATTCACCGGTGTTCCAACCCCCATCAGGTAAGTTGGTTTATCTTCTGGCAGATATGGCACTGTCTTTTCAAGGATATTGTACATCTCTTCATGTGTTTCTCCAACCGCAAGTCCACCTAATGCATATCCATCTAGATCCATCTTGGAAATCTCTTTGGCGTGTTCGATTCGGATATCTTCAAATGTTCCACCCTGATTGATCCCAAATAACATCTGATGTGGATTGACTGTATCTTCCAGAGAATTTAAGCGGTCCATCTCTTTTTTGCATCGTCTCAACCATCTTGTTGTACGATCAACAGAATTCTGCATATATTCTCTTGTTGCAGGATGTGGCGGACATTCGTCAAATGCCATCGCGATCGTTGATCCTAAGTTTGACTGGATCTGCATACTTTCTTCTGGTCCCATGAAAATCTTTCTTCCATCAATATGAGAAGCAAAAGAAACGCCTTCTTCTTTGATCTTACGAAGCTTCGCCAATGAAAACACCTGAAATCCGCCAGAATCTGTAAGGATTGGGCGGTCCCAGTGCATAAACTTATGCAGCCCTCCAAATTCCTTGATCAGCTTATCTCCTGTTCTTACATGCAGATGATATGTATTAGATAACTCCACCTGTGTTCCAATATCTTTGAGATCATCTGTACTGACTGCACCTTTGATCGCTGCCACAGTCCCGACATTCATAAATACCGGTGTTTCGATCACACCATGGACCGTTGTTAAACGGCCTCTTTTTGCTCTTCCGTCTTTTTTGATTAATTCATACATTCTTATTCACCATAAATTTTCTTAATATTATCCATTGTTGCACCAAGATTCTTTAAAACTCCATCAAGAATCGTAACAGCTGCCATTGATTCTACCACAACTACAGCTCTTGGCACGATCATTGGATCATGACGGCCATGAATTTCAATCTCTACATTATCAAGATCACGATTGACTGTCTTCTGTGTCTGTGCGATCGATGGTGTCGGTTTGATAGCTGCACGGAATACGATCGCACTTCCATCACTCATTCCTCCAAGAACTCCTCCAGAATGATTTGTCTCTTTTTCTACCTTCCCATCAACACAGATAAAATCATCATTATTCTCTGACCCTCGCAGGTTGGCAGCCTCAAATCCATCTCCGATCTCGAAGCCTTTTACTGATCCAATGGACATAATGGCTTTCGAAAGTTCTGCATCCAGTTTATCAAAAACGGTTTCCCCGATTCCAACTGGCATTCCTGTGATCTGACATTCAATGATACCACCAATGGAATCCATCTCTTTGATCATCTGGTCTGCTTTCTCCTGTACAAGTTTTGCTGCCTCTTTATCTGGCATGTTAAATGGATTGTTATTCATCTCCGCAAAGTCAAAATGATCCTTAGATACTTCAATTCCGGCGATCGCTTTTGCATAAGCTTTGATCTCAATTCCCAGTTCTTTCAAAACTTTCGCTGCTACAGCTCCTGCTGCTACACGTCCGATCGTCTCTCGTCCAGAAGATCTGCCGCCACCGCGGTAATCTCTGAATCCATATTTCATGTCAAATGTAAAATCTGCATGTCCTGGACGGTAAATATCTTTGATATTGCTGTAATCTTTAGACCTCTGATCCTTGTTATATACAACCATGGAGATTGGAGTCCCTGTTGTTCTTCCTTCGAAGATACCAGAAAGAATCTCAACCTGATCTCCTTCTTTTCTCTGTGTTGTATACTTTGACTGCCCTGGTTTTCTGCGGTCCAGATATTTCTGAACATCTTCTCTCTCAAGAGGTAATCCAGCCGGACATCCATCTACCACGACACCTACGCCTGCACCATGAGTTTCCCCCCATGTTGTAATTCGAAAATTTGTGCCAAAACCTGATCCTGCCATATATGTTCCTTCCTATAATTTGATATTTGCAAGTAAGTCACCAAGACTTGTTCCAGCTGCATCTTCTGTGTATTCCACTCCAGTTTCTTCTGCTTTCTTAGCTGCTTCTTTATCATCTTCTAATGCTTTGATACTTAAACTTACTTTTCCATTTGCGACTTTAATGATCTTAACTGTAACAGCATCTCCTTCTTTCACAACTTCTTCTGGAGATTTTACTCTCTTCTGGCTTAACTGTGAAATATGAACTAATCCACTGATTCCATCACCGATATCAACAAATGCTCCATATGGCATAATATTTTCAACTGTACCTTCTACAACTGTACCAACTTTTAATTCATTGATCTTATTCTCGCGTTCTTTTCTTTCTTTTTCCTTCTCAACAGCTTTTGCAGATAAAACAAGTCTCTGTTCTTCTGGTTCTACTGTGATGATCTTTGCTTCCACATCTTTCTGTAACCATACGTTCAGATCTTCTACATATTTTGTTGATAATAAAGATGCTGGAATAAATCCACGGATTCCTTCGACATAAACGATAACTCCACCATTTACAACACCGCCAACTGTCAATGCCAGAACATCCCCATCTTCTTTCATCTGCTCTAAACGGTTCCATACTGCGTCTTCATTTGTTGATGCTTTATTTAAAGATTCTTCTAACTGTGCTTCGAAATCTTCTCTTGTTTCTTTTACTTCTTCTGCCATAATATCCATTCCTCCATTTGATTGAACTATATACGTAACCTTTATTATAACATAGAATGAAAAAGATTCAAGAATGCCTAGATTTCCTATAACTACAAAACATTTTTACAGATACGAAAATGCTTGTTCCTATGAGAAATAAAAGCCATAAATTGAGATGTTTTTGTTTTTTTTCATCTTTTTTTGATGGTATTTTATCTTGTTTTACGACAATTTGTTTCACTGCTTTTGGAAGGACTTTTGTGATCTTAAATGTGATCCTTTGATCAGTTTTATTTCCTGCCTGATCCGCTGCTTTCAGATGAAGAACATGCTTTCCAGGAGCCAATTCTTTCCATGTGATCTTATGATGTTCCAGTTTTTGTTCTTTTCCATCCAAAATAACCTTCTCCCACTGATCTGTTTTATTTTCCAGAAGGATGCCGATCTGTTTTCCATATTCACATTCAGATTTCTGATCAAGCCCTTCTATTTTGATCACTGGTTTTTGTGTGTCATAAAAAAACTGTATTTCTTCACTTGTTTTTTCATTTCCGGCACTGTCTTTTACATGCAGACTGACACTGCATTTCCCATTTTCTGTGATAGGATCTTTTATATAAACTTTATCTTCTTTCCATTGATATTCCTTTTTTTGCCCATTCACAAGAAATGCCATTACCTGCACTGGTTCCAGACTTTCAATGCGAAATCCTGGCTTCAGATTTTTTGTTGATATCTGTTTTTCCTTTAAATCCTCCTGCAGAAAATGAATCTGTATGCCTTTTTGATTGACAGTAAATTTTCTGCTGCACCTATTTTGATTTCCTGCAAGATCTTCAGTTTTCACATCAATGGTATAATATCCATCTTTTTTGATCATAACGGAATTCATCTTCTTTCCGTTAAGATAAATATATGTCTTATCTGGATTCAGATTTTGATCTTTCACATCTACTTGAATTTTTACAGGCTTTGAATATGATCTTCCATTGTCAATTCCTTGAATTTTAATCCTTGGTTTTTGTGTATCAATGATAAACGACTTTTCCTGTATGATCATCTTATTTCCTGCCAGATCTTCTGCCTGAACAGACAATGTCTGTTTTCCGTCCTTTAAAAATATAACTTCTGTTTCATAATGATCACCTTCCAACTTCCATGGCTTTACCTGTTTCCCCGATGTTCTTAAGATCATATTTCCCTTTTTCAGATTTTCATCCTTAACTATGATCTGAGCTTTCTGGTATTTTAAAATTTCTGATCTTGGATTTTGATAGCGAACAAAAATCTCTGGATTATCTGTATCCACAAAACAAGTCGTTTGGTAGAGTTGTTCTGATCGATTTCCAGATTCATCTTTCGTATAGATGTCAAGCTGATATCTTCCATCCTTCCTGATCCTAGGAATCTGATCGATTCCTGTCAGTATCTCTTTTGTCTTCAAATCTGTAAGCTGCGCATAAAGATGCACCTGTGGTCCTTCTTTTTCCTTCAGATCATATGAGAAAACAGGAATTTTCGAATACCATCCACCAATAGATTCCTGATCACATTGGATCTTTGCAAGTTCTGGTTTTTGTTTCCATACTCTCACTGGAATCTGACTGATCACTCCTTCTCTTCCAGCCTTCGAAACTGCTCTGATATAAACAAGATCATCAAAATCTTTGCTGATCTCTAACTTGTTATTTTTCATCTGCTTCCATTCATCTTGTCCTATTTTATATTCATAAAATTGAATATCAGAAACTGCTTTGGCTCCATAAGCTTCCAATACCACATTCTTTTTGCTCCATGCTCCTGGAGTATACGCTCCCGCTGTGATCTTGGCTGTTGTTGGATTATTTAATTCGACCATAACCTGCCTTATTTCTTCATATCCATTTTTATGAACAATATGAACCTTATAAATCCCTTCTTCCTGAAAACTGATCTGTGTACTTTGTTCGTAATCCCAGATTGGATTTATTTTCTGTTGATTCACGAAAACTGTAATATCCTTTGGTGCTGTCCCATTTTTTAGAAATATTTCCATCACTGTACTGCTTCGAAATGCAGGATCATTCCCTTCTCCTTCCAGAGTAATGTCCCAAGGGATTTCCCAATCTCCCTTCGTATCGACCGGTAAAACCATAAAAAGAAGAAGTACTGTGATTCCCATGATGATATATATCTTATATTTTCTGATCATAACCCAAGTTTCCTCCTCAATTCCTCTGCTCTTTTGCTTGTCATTCCTGTCTGTTTTCTACCTTCCCTATAGACCCTTTGTGCCTGTGTCATTTTATTGTTCCTGCATAAATAAATACTATACTCCACATAGGCATCCATAACTTTTGGATATTTCTTTAGAAATCGTTCAAACTCCCTGCTGATATCTGGCTGTTTTGATTCCAGATAAACAAGCTTTCTTTCATACAATTTCCATGCAGGATCTCCTTTAAAATTTTCTTTGAAAACTCGGTCTGTTTCCTCTAAAAACTTTCTATCATCTCCTTTTTCTGCTTCTCTTTCATATAAATTGATCCGGTCTGCTTCCACTAATTTCTGATATTCTTCCTTTTGTGGATATTTTTGTATCTGTTCTAACATTTTTTCTGCTTCTTTCCATACATTCTCTGACAGTTTTGCTGTATTTACTGTATAAAAATGAAGATAAAAATATGCCGACCAGAAATCATGCACATCGGTCTGACAATCCTGTACGATCTTCATAAGTTTTTCCGCACTTATATCATTTCTCCTGCCATCTAAAACATCTAAAAGCACCAAATACGATGACACATTCTTTTTCATCCCTCTACATCTTTCAAGATACACTCGTGCCAATTGTGTATTCTTTTGTATCTGATCCGTTCCATAAAAATAAGCCATTGCCTTTTTTATCTCTCTTTGAGACTTTTTCTGTACAATGACTTCTTTCTCTCTTTTCTCTTCCCTCTGTATCTGATTCCAAAGATTCTGGATACAAAAAACAGCAATCACCACCATGAACCCTTTCTTCATACGACAGATTCTCAATATTCTCTCAAAATCTGCCTGAATCTGCCTTATGTTGTGATATCTTTTTGCATCGTCATCGATCAGACATTTTTCTATGATCTTTTGGACAGCATCTGTTGCTTTCAATAAAGATTCCATTGTTTTTCCTAAACTATATATATCAAAATAAATGTCTGCTCTTTCTTCTGTCTTTGCCTGTTTTTTTGATGCATAGTTTTTGGTTCCATATCCACTTAATTTTTCTCCCGCAAACAATGCCGCTCCAAAATCGATCAAGTATATATTTCCAGATCGATCAAGCATGATATTTTCCGGTTTCAGATCCATATGAATGATTCCTTGTTCATGAATCTTATTCAGCACTTTGCAGATCTTGATCATCCACAATAAACTTTTCTTTTTATAAAGTTTTCCACAGACTCTGCCATATCGTTTTAACGAATTTCCAAGAATATATTCCATCACCAGAAAAAGTTCCTTTTCCTTTCCTGCAAAAAATAATTCCGGCACACCTTTGGTATGTTTTAATTTTTGCAAGATCACCCTCTCCCTGTCCCACTGTTTTTGATCCTTTACGATCTTCACAGCAACCTCTTTTCCTGTCTTTTGATCCAGTGCAAGAAAAACTTTACCCATTCCGCCTTCTCCAAGTATTTTTCTGACTTGATAACGTTGGTGATAAATCTTTCCTATTTCTTGTTCGGAACTTTGACGATCACACAGGACAGATTGTCTAATTCTCCTCTTCTTTTTACTTTCTGAAAACATTTCTGCACCCATTCTTTGATCTGTTCTTTTGATGCCTCTACCTGATAGATTTCTTCTTCCTCAAGCAGCCCATAAAAGCCATCGGTACATAATAAAAACTCCATTCCTGGATTTAATCTGCCTTTGTAACAGTCAATCCGGATATCTTTTGTCACACCTACACACTGGATCAGAATATGTCTTCTCGGATCTTTTTTTGCCTGTTCTTTTGTGAGATGTCCAGCACGCAGTTCCAACTCTGCCAGAGTGTGATCTGTCGTTACAAATTTACGGTCCCTGTCAAACCAGTAAGTTCTCGAATCACCGACATTTAAAACAAAAAATTCATGTTCTTCAACAAACAATAAGGTTAATGTGCTTCCCATGGATTTTGTTTCTTCCATCCGACGACTCATTAACAAAAGATTCTGGTTGATCCTGCGGATCAGATCGATCAGATTCTGCTCGATCATATCAATTCCCATAGTTTCTAATCCATCAAACAACGTTTCGTCAAACCATTGTTTTAATACTTCCACGATATAATGACTGGCAATCTCTCCTTTTTTCAAACCTCCCATGCCGTCACAGACGACTGCGAGCAGATAAAGCTTTCCATTCTTTTCCTTCTGACGCAACAGATAAGCATCCTGATTGGATGGTCTCCCATTCCCAATATCTGTCATTCCAATTGTATCTATCATAAATTCCTCCTAAATGAAAAAAAGCTCATAAAGATAAATCTTTACAAGCTTCTTTCACTGTTTTGTTGTGTTTGTTAATAGTTTATTCCTCGATATCTTCGATATCTTCTTCCGCCGCTTCGTCGTCTCCTCCGTCAATCTCCTGCTTCAGGATTTCGATATCTCCACGAAGCTTCTCGATCAGATTAAACAGGTCAATATACTCTGCCTGTGGGTAATCCATATGTTCTTCAAAATACTTCTCTCCCACCTGACGGTACAGATCATTTAAATCTCTCTTGGCGACTCTTAGATCATTGTGTCTTTTTGCGGAATCTGCGACTTCTTTAGCTTTCTGCGCCGCTGCTTTCCCTGTGGTCTGAATCGTTTCTTCCAGACGTCCGAAAAAATCTTTTGCCATATACGCTCACTCCCAACATTTTTCTTTCATTGTACCTTATCCTCAGTGTTTCGTAAAGGCTTTGTCCCTAGAATTACTAGTGTTTTTTCTTCTTTTTCCAATATATAAAACTTCCACCTAAAGATGCTGCCAACAATGCAAAAATCCATTTCTCATCAAACGAATCTCCTGTTTTTGGTGTGCTCGCTGCATCCCTTGTTCCTGGTGATCTTTTATATTCAGAAGTATTGGATCGATCTGCTTTATTTCCCGTTGTCACTGTTGATTTCGATTCTTTTTTGATCTTCACTAAACGTACTGCACTGACTGGTTTGACAAAATCTGCTTTTCCTGTCGCTGTATTTTTTAATGTCTTTCCAGAAAGTGATGCTTCTTTTAGTTTTACCTGATACGATACTTTTATGGATTCATCATAAGATAAATTCTTTCCTGTCTCAATGACATACTTATTTTCTCCTGCAGTGATCGTGCACTGTCTGGTAATATCTGACCCATCTGGTGCATAAATCTTAATGCTGTTCTTGATCACTTTAGCTCCATTTCTTGAAAGCTGATCTTCGATCACAATATTTTTTGCGATCGCATCTTTGATCGTCTGCGTAACAACCAGCTGATACTCGCAGATATCACCAACTTTATATGTTGTTTTATCAACCTTCTTGGTAATCATCAATGCTGGCTGTACAGCTTCCATTACTACCACTTGATCATCTCTGACTTTATCCGCATCATCACTATAGCTTTCCGCAATGTTTTTGATATCTCCTGTGATCATCTTCTTAAATGCTGTCTGATATATTACCAGAAGTTCATCTTTGTCACTGACATCTTTTCCTGTGATGATCTTAAATTTTCTAAGATTCTCATCTATTATGATCTCACATTGCTTGGTGATATCTTCCCCATTGTATTTTACACGGATCTGTGAAATCTCCATTCCTTCTTGTTCAAAATGATCTTCTACGACTACCTGATGTGCTGTCATATTCTCATTTCTCTGTGTCACACGGATCTTGTATTCTCCGCTTTGTCCTTCTTTGTAAGACTTATGCGCAGTACTTTTTTCAATCTTTAACACAGGTGGTTTTACAACGACTGTATTTTCATCCTGATCATCTTCTGTATTATCACTTCCTGCAACTGCTGTATTCTTCACGGCTCCTTCAATCCTCTTTTCAAATACAACCTGATAAGTTACCGTCATCACATCATTTTCACCAAGATCTTTTCCTGTTTCAATCGTAAACTGATGGTCTTTCGCATCAATCTTGCAATCCGATGTGATATCTTTTTCATTAAGTTTTACTTCGATCTTCTGAACCTTCATACCTTCTTTTTCGAACTCATCCACGACTTTTACATTCTGTGCTGTCATGCCTTCTTTTCCTTGTGTGATATGAAGTTTATAATATCCAGTTTCTCCTACTGCATAAACCTTTTTATCCGATTGTTTTGTGATTTGCAGTTTTGGTGCTTTCACCTTGATCGTCTCATCTGCCATCCCGCTTCCTGACGGAATCTCTTTATCTTCCCGGATCAGATCTCCATTGCTGTTTTTTGTCGCAGCAGCGTACATGATATTCTTTACTTCCTGTCCTTCGAGTCCATCTTCTTCGATCACTGCCTGATAAGTGATCTCTATCTTATCCGTCATGCGAAGATTTTCATAAGATCCTGTTTTCTTTCCTTCTTCCGAACCCATTGCTGGAATCGTACCATTTTTCAGTGCAAGTGGTGTTATGATCTCATAACTTCTTCCACTTGGATCAAATGTGATCTTACACTCAGATGCAATGTTTTTCCCACCAGATATAACCGCTACGGTTCCTGGTATGATCTTGATCCCTTCTGCCTGAAGTTCATCCTGAATCTCCAAATTTCTCATAAAAGTTCCCGGATTTGGATTGGTGATCACTGCCTGATAAGTTACATGATCTCCTTTTTTATAAAGCTGTACTGGAGCTGATTTTATCACATTATTTTTTGGCGAGTTGATATACACCTGCCTTGATGCCTTTGTTTCTGGAATTCCTGCTGCCCATGCAGATACAGTATTATCGATCACTTTTCCATTTGTAAGGACTCCACTTTTTACTGTATATGTGATCTCGATCGTCTGTCCATATGGAAGGGCATAATCACCTTTTGACTTCAAAATAAATCCATTATTTTCTGTCTGTAATATATAATCCTTCTTATCAAGACCATTGATTTTTATATCCTGTAACTTCATATCCATCACACTTGCAAAGGATGTATCCTGAATCGTAAAATAAGCTGTCTTTGCTTTTTCGTTTTGATTTTTCACTGTTACCTTATAGATGATCTCATCTTTTGCCTGATATTCATATTGTTTTGTCTCTTTCCTGATCAAAAGACCCGGCGTATCTACATTTTCTTTTGGCAGCTCGATATCTACACGAACCTCATTGGTCATTTCTATCTTATCATTAATGATTGTTTTCGCTGTATTTTTTTCTGTGATCATCGTTTCCTTTGTATTATAATGCCCATGTTCTTTCCATATCTTACGCAATTGATCTAACTGTTCTTTGGATGCATTCTCCGGAATATTCATCTTTACTTTGATCTTTAATTTATAAACAGATTTTTTATAAAATTCGGCATCTTTCGGATTCTTAAGTTCTGCTCTTACAAGATTGCCGTTTTGTGAAATATCAAACTGACTGCTTACATCCTCATCATCTCCGTAAACCTTGATATCCAGAATCTTTAAACAGGATTCGATCTGATCTTCAAATGCAAACTTATCAAAATAATGTGCCTTTGGAATTTCTCCCGCAATTACCTGACTGACTTCATAATCCCAAGATTTTGCCAGATCTTGCACTCTTAGATGTTCCGTCTTGGTCCCATCTTCTCCGATCACCTCTTTGGTTGGGTCAACTGGGTCAAAGCGGATCATATTCTGTCCATATCCTACATATTGCTCCTCTTTTGTTGGTGCTTTTTCAAGACTCCTTCCGAATGTATATTCAAAAGAATCTGATGCAAATGTAAATCCTACACAAGTAAAATCTTCACTACTGTAATTGTCTGGAAAATCCGCATAATAAATACTAGTTTCCCCTGATCTTTTACAACTTAATTTTGTATTCTTTGATACATATTCTCCGTGAATCTTGTTTGCTTTGATCCCGATATACTGATATGTATCAATATCCTTTAACGTCATATTACTTTTGATCGTTACTGGTGTATTCGTTCCTGCTTTATAAAAATCACTTTTTAATGTCATCTCTTCGATTCCAACATAAGCACATCCATTGATGCCGCTTCCAATCGCCACATAACCGTCTTGATTCTTATACTTTTCGATTCCAGTAACCGTCATGACCAAATCTAATTTTTCCCAATGGCCATTACTTCCATCGGCTTTGCATTGATAGATCTCCATATTTGTTTTTCGGATCTTAATATTCCCTGCGGTATTTTGTGAAGTCTGAAACCATGTATACTTTTTAAGGAAATCCGGCATCTCGATCTCTGGTAGTTTTACTGCTTTCTTTCCTGCTTCTATGATCGTCTTCGTCTGATCTGTTGCATGCATCTTAAAACCGTAGGATGCATCCACTGAAAGTGCTTTTTCATCGTCAAATGATGAGAAAATATGTTTCTCATCTGCCCAACTGCTTGTGATCTTCCCCGCATTCTCAGTATTTAACTGTGCTTTCACCTTTCGATGTCCAAACACAGATAAGATTACGGATGCCGTAAAAACTCCGATCATCCCAAGGCACATGAACCATTGTCTCTTTTTCTTCATAATGTACTCTCCTCCTTGTCATATCTTTATATTTCCCTCATTCTCCAACAGACAAAATGTCTCATAGCCTCCCGGCTCCCCTCATTCTTATGACAGGCTGCACTCACCTCCATGACCATGCAGAAGTCTCATTATCATATCCTTGTTCGCTCCCTGTGCTCTTCGTGGTATCATAAAAGAACCTCCATCCTATTGTTCATGGCATAAAATTCATTGCCCGCAGATCATGGCGGAATATGTCCTCCCGGACTGTGCCGGAAAATGGTCTTATTCAATTGTCAGCTTCCCTTGGATTCATCATCATTCAATCATCATATATCGTGAATGGATTTGTCAGATCTGATCGATCTCATCTTAGATTTATCTTGTTGATATGTTTTTAGAATTATCTGATATTGTATTCTCTTCCATTTATTCCCTATCTTGGTTTATCATAACATTTTCGCATAAAAAAAGCAACCCATTTTCTTCCATGGGTTGCTTTTTTATGATTCATTAGATTCCAAGAATCTTCTTCACTTCGTCTTCCATTGCTGCTGTCTCACATACCGTATCATGAAGAACTGGTGCAGTTCTGATCTCTTCGATCGCTTTTGGAATTGCTGTCTTAGATACTTTGTTAAGTTCATCAACTAATTCAAAGTCATCTTCTGCATCGTATGCTGGATCGATCGCATCCATAACACTTCTTGTGAATTTGTATGGACTTGCTGTAGAAGCGATCACTGTTGGAGTCTTGTCATCTCCTGTCGCTGCTTTGTATTTGTCATATGCAACTGCTGCGACTGCTGTATGTGTATCCATCACATATCCTTCTTTGTCATAGACTTCTTTGATCTTCACTGCTGTTTCTTCTTCACTTCCGAAAGCTCCAAAGAACTCAGATAATTCTGCTTTCATGGCATCTGTGATCACATATTCACCGTCTTTTGTCAATGCTGCCATAAATTTGGCACACTGTTTTGCATCATTTCCTGCGATTCTATAGATCATACGCTCTAAGTTACTTGAGATCAGAATATCCATAGATGGAGATGTTGTAACATAGAATTCTCTGTTACGATCGTATTTTCCTGTCTCAAAGAAATCAAATAATACTTTATTCTTATTAGATGCGCAGACAAATTTGCCGATTGGAATACCCATCTGTTTTGCATAATAAGAAGCTAAAATATTACCAAAGTTTCCTGTTGGAACGACTACATTCATAGGTTCTCCGGCCTTTAATGCACCCTGTTTTAATAAATCAGCATAAGCCTTTACATAATATACAACCTGTGGCACTAAACGTCCGATGTTGATTGAGTTTGCAGATGAGAACTGGAATCCGTTGTCATTCATCACTTTCGCTAACTCTTTGTTAGAGAACATCTTCTTAACACCTGTCTGAGCATCATCAAAGTTTCCTTTGATTCCGATCACGTATGTATTGTCACCCTTCTGTGTTACCATCTGTTTTTCCTGAATTGGGCTGACTCCAGACTTTGGATAGAATACGATGATCTTTGTTCCCGGTACATCTGCAAATCCTGCTAAAGCCGCTTTTCCTGTGTCTCCGGATGTTGCTGTTAAGATCACGATCTCATTCTTTACATTATTCTTTCTTGCTGATGTTACAAGTAAATGTGGCAGAATAGATAATGCCATATCTTTAAATGCGATGGTTGCTCCATGGAATAATTCCAGATAATATGCTCCATCTACTTTCTTTGTCACTGCGATCTCTTCTGTATCGAATTTACTGTCATATGCATTATTAATGCATGTCTTTAATTCTTCTTCTGTAAAATCTGTAAGGAATTCTTTCATGACTGCATAAGCAATTTCCTGATAGGACATCTTTGTCAGATCTTCCAACGATACATTTAATTTTGGAATGCTGTCTGGTACAAATAATCCTCCATCGCTTGTTAATCCTTTTAAAATAGCTTCAGAGGCGGTTGCTGTTTCTTCACTATTTCTTGTACTGTGGTATACTAAATTCATATTTCCCTACCTTTTCTTCTATTAAATATACGTGTTTCTGTTGGTTTTTGATTATATCATATGTTGTTCCTATCTACAACTGATTTTCATGAACTATATCTTATACAATTACAAATGTCAGCATGAGACGGACACCACTGATCAATGCTTTTTCATCAAAATCAAACTTTCCATGATGGTTTGCAGGGTGGTCGCCACCACCGATAAATGCAAAACATCCATCCATTTCTTCCAGATAATTTGCAAAATCTTCTCCTAACATCATTGCTTCAACATGGGTAAACTCTGACGGATCAAAGACTTCCCCTGCTTTCTCCATGACATCTTCTACAACACCCGGATCATTGATCAGTGCCCCATGGCTTGATTGTTGAAAATCAACCGAAACATCTACTCCATACATCTGTTCATGGGCTTTCGCGATCTCTTTGACTCTGTGCTCGATCATCTCCTGAGCTTGTCTGGAAAATGTTCTTGCAGTCCCTTCGATCTTTGCTTCCCCTGCGATCACATTTCTCGCTGTCCCGGCTTCGACCTTTCCGATCGTTAAAACTGCTGGATCTAATGGATTTAAATTCCTGCTGATGATGCTCTGAAAATTCATAACCATGGAAGATACTGCCACTGCAGTATCAATCCCTTCATGTGGTTTCCCTGCATGTCCTGATCTTCCGTATAAATGAACTGCCAGCCAGTTTGTCGCTGCCATTCTTGGGCCTGCTTCCAGTGAAATCTTGCCAGACGGTATACCGTTAAAAATATGGATTCCATAAATGCGTTTCACACTGTCCAAAACTCCTGTCTTCAACATGAATCTGGCTCCTTCTGCGGTTTCTTCCGCAGGCTGAAATACAAGATATACTCTGCGGTCAAGTTCTGATTCATGTTTCTTCAATATCTTTGCTGTTGCAAGTAAGATTGCTGTGTGTCCATCATGTCCACATGCATGCATACATCCGTGATTCAAAGATGCAAAATCAAGTCCTGTCTCTTCCTGTACTTCCAATGCGTCCATGTCTGCCCTTAATGCGATCGTTTCTTTCTTGCCATTGCCAACAACTGCAATGATTCCTGATGGATCAAAAATCTTATAAGAAATCTCCCATTCTTCCAGATGTTCTCTGATATATTCCATCGTCATCGTTTCATGAAATGCTATCTCAGGACAACGGTGCAGTGCTCTTCGAAATTCGACCACTTCTTCCTGTATCGCATATGCTTCTTCATTTATATCCATATTGATTCCTTTCTTTGTTTCCTTACCTTCCTGTGATCTTCATGATCAAAGCTACGATCACACCGATAATGATCACGGGTCCTAACACAACCATCATTGCACTAAATACATGAAATAGTAAATAAATGATAAAAATAAATATGATCACTGACAGAAGACATCCAAGTTTGAACTTTGTAGAATTCATCGTAAAAATATGTGTGTTACCACCAAACATATCTTCTGGTGTTCCTTCATCCTGTTCCTCTTCGTAATACTCTGTCTGTACATGGTCATCATCCTCACCTTTGGCATCAATGATCGATCTGGCGATCAGTCTCGGACTTCCTAATTCATTCAATACATCCTGTTCGTTCTTTCCATTTCGGATCTGCTCATTGATATAATCCTCATAGTAATTCATGTTCTCCTGAATCACTGCCTGTGATACCATTCCCTCTAAGGAAGATCTTAATTCCTCCATAAATTGTCTTTTTGTCATATATCATTCTCCATCTTTATTGTAGAAAATCTCTGATTCCTTTAATACATGGCAGACACCATCTTCAATCTCGATCGTTGTCACACCACAGTTTTCCTGTCTTGGCGCATGCCAGTATTCCTTAATCTCTCTCTGATAAATATATGTAAGTAAGCTGTGGATCCATGCTCCATGAGAAAATACTGCTATATGTTGATATTTTTTCTCATTTGGCAAGATCATATCATTGAAAAAATCAGATGATCTTGCGATCACCTCTTCGTGTGTCTCACATCCTTCAATTTTTTTAAATTCTTCTGGCGCATCAAAGAATTTGAGAAATGGATCCTGTCTTTCTCTCAATTCCTTTAACGTTGCACCTTCAAACGATCCAAAACACGCTTCTTGAACCCGTTTATCTTCATATAGCGGAATATTCCTGCCTCCAAGAATGATCTCTGCTGTTTCCTTCGCACGTTTCAACGGACTGGTATATGCGATATCAAATGGAATATGTCTAAGACCTTCTCGCGTAATAAATGCCAATTCTCTTCCATATTCATTCAATTCGATGTCTGAACTTCCCTGAATCTTAAATTCCTTGTTCCAATCTGTTTCTCCATGTCTGATCAAATATAATTTCAAACCAAGCACCTCCAATTTACCAATAGCATACCTTATTTTTTAAATCGAGTCCAGTCTTTCTTCCTTGTGCAATTTTTTGTAAAAATGTGAAAAAACTATGGAATTTTTAACGAACTTTGCTATACTAAAGATATACATATAAACTAAAATTTTAGGAGAGAAAATTATGAACATTCATGTTGGAGACGAAATCGAATTAACAGAAGAAGTAGTTCCAGAAAACACTGCTGAGAAATGGGGAAGCGGAAGCCTTCCTGTTTATGCCACACCTGCCATGATCTCTTTGATCGAGCAGTCTGCAGTTAATCTACTAGCTGGAAAACTTGAGGAAGGACAGACTACTGTTGGAACAAATTTAAACATTGCGCATGTTTCCGCAACACCAGTTGGTGGAACGATCAAATGTCATTGTTCCTTAACAGAGATCGACCGCAAACGTCTGGTATTCCATGTAGAAGTAACTGATAACAAAGGGCGTGTTGGAATCGGTACTCACGAAAGATTCATCGTTGCCAGTGAACCTTTTATGGAAAAAGCAGCTAAAAAATTAGAAGATTAATTTTTAACTCTGTGTACGCAAAAGGTGCCGGAATTCTTATTCCGACACCTTTTTCTTATCTGTTTGTTCCCTTTAAGATTGGGGAAATCTTCTTGTAGATAAAGAATGTGATCACAACACTGCACATTCCTTTGATAAATGTAAATGGCATATTAAACCAGATCAATGCATCCCATAATGTCTTTACATTCTTGTTGATCGCCTGATATGCTCCAAGAATTGCCTGCATTGGCATGAAGTTTGTGTATACTGGATATACAACAAAGTAGTTTGAAAATACACTGACTACTGACATCAGGACTGCTCCTGCTAATGCTCCGATCATTGCACTCTTCTGTGTTTTCTTTCTCTTATAAATAAGTCCTGCTGGTAATACAAAACATACACCTAAGATAAAGTTAGATAGTTCTCCAACTCCACCTGTCTGTGTATGAAGAAGGTTGATCGCATTCTTGATAAAACATACTGCAATTCCAGATACCGGTCCCATCGCATATGCTGCTAGTAATGCTGGAAGTTCGGAAAAGTCAAACTTGATAAATGGTGGTATCAACATTGGAATTGGAAATTCCAAAAACATCAGCACAGTTGCTAATGCTCCTAACATACCTGTCACTGCGATCGTTCTGATATTGAACTTCGTTCTCTTCATTGTCATTGTGTCTCCTGCCATGATAATTCTCCCTTTCTGATTTAAAATCTTAGATTTATAGGGTCTCCCTATAAATTAAAAAATCCTGTCCATTTATCTACATAAACGACAGGGCTTCTGACTTGATCACATATCTTCTATCTGCATAACATCTTAAGATATGTCATCCAACTACTTCTTTCATCCAGACTATACTGTTGGTTCAGGATTCTAACCTGATCGGCCAAACGCTCGCGGACTTACCTCTCTTGGAGTATCACCGCCAGTCGAGAATTGATACTTTCGTATCTCACTCTGCCCTGAAGTTGGAGAATCAATCTTCTCTACTTCAATATTCAATTACCAGAAAATGAAAGTGTTTCCTGTTTATAAATTTTATTATAATAACTCCTGTCTGTTTTGTAAAGTCCCATTTCACATTTCCTTATCTTTACACAAAGATTATTATTTGTTAAAATATACACAAGCAAATTTGCTTTATTGTATGAATTGTTAAGGAGAAAACAACTATGGGAATGCACAAAATCGCTAAAATGCCTTCTCCAGAGGAACTAAAAGAAGAGATGCCTCTGAGTGAAGAAGCAAAACAAATCAAAGCTGCAAGAGACAAAGAAATCCGTGATGTATTCACAGGCGCATCTGATAAATTCTTAGTTATCATCGGGCCATGTTCTGCAGATAATGAAACTGCTGTTATGGATTATCTCGGACGTTTGGCAAGAGTTCAGAAAGATCTTGCTGATAAGTTACTGATCATCCCTCGTATTTATACAAACAAACCTCGTACCACAGGTGACGGATACAAAGGTATGGTTCATCAGCCAGACCCTGAGAAAGCACCAGATATGGCTAGTGGACTTCGTTCTGTCCGCAAACTTCATATGGAAGCATTAGAAGAATTCCATATGCCTGCTGCAGACGAAATGCTTTATCCAGGAAACTGGCCATATATGGAAGATCTTTTATCTTATGTTGCCGTTGGAGCTCGTTCTGTAGAGAACCAGCAGCATCGTTTAACAGTTAGTGGATTTGATATTCCTGCCGGAATGAAGAACCCAACTGGTGGTGACTTAACTGTTATGATGAACTCTATCACAGCTGGACAGCACCAGCATGATTTCATTGCAAATGGATATGAAGTCAAGACAGATGGTAACCCTCTGACACATGCCATCTTACGTGGATCTGTCAACCGTCATGGAAACAATATTCCAAACTACCATTATGAAGATCTGACTCGTGTTGCTTATATGTACGAGAAATTCCAGTTAAAGAACCCTGCTGTTATCGTTGATGCAAACCACTCTAACTCTGGGAAACAATGGGATCAGCAGCCTCGTATCGTACAGGAAGTTCTTCACAGCAGAAGTTTCTTACCTGAGATCAAATCTCTTGTTAAGGGTATCATGATTGAAAGTTATATCGAAGATGGCAACCAGTCCATCGGTAACGGTGTATATGGACAGTCTATCACTGATCCTTGTCTTGGATGGGACAAATCTGCTGCTCTGCTTTACCGCATGGCAGATTATATATAGAAACGTATAAGATCCTAGATATATCACTTCCAAAGGTTCAGGATTCCTGACATGATCGACGGATTGATGAAACTTTCCAGGATGCATCCCAGTATTATAAATGTTATTTCAAACCAAATACTGAAACGAAATAAGAAGGAATGTCTCTGTTCATAGAGCATTTCTTCTTTTTTTTGGGCATAAAAGTTTCGCTTGATCAGCAGCAGCAAGGTGATCACATAACAGATAAAATGTGGAAATAAACTCATAAATACAAGAACCAGTCCTTTGATGCCCATTTGCACGATCTGCAAAGATAACATTGATCCAAAGAAAAATGCCATACAAAATGCAAAACTGTATAAAAAAATCCAAGGTTGCAAAAGATATGCCCCCAGATAAATAAATGCATATTGTTTTCCCCTTTTAAACAAAATATAAAAAAACAGACTGATACTTGCTTTATATAGATCCGTATTATTTAAAACCAGTGATCTTACGGTACCTCCATATGCGAGATAATCCTGGTATACAAAATTCGTAAATACACTCCCAAAGATTAACCCAATGATGATCCATAATCCTGAAAAGAATTTCTCTTTTTCCACAATTTTTTCCTCCTGTCATATCTTATGCAGTGCCTGTCTTTTATATTCTGTTTTCCTGATCTTGTCTTTTATTTCTCCATGTTCAGATATCCAAGAACTCCTGAAATTGTTTTTGCATCAATGATCTTTCCAGAAAAGATCATATCTTTGATCTCATCGATTGTATATTCTTCTACATCGATAAATTCATCCTCATCCAAATGCTGTTTAGACAGCTTTAGATCAGTTGCAACATAAATCGGAATCTTTTCATCACAAAAACCAATGGCTGTGATCACGGTCATTAGGTGGGTCATTTTTCCAGCAATAAAACCTGTTTCTTCTTCAATCTCTCTTGTGACACACTCCAGAGGTGTTTCCCCAGGTTCAATTCCACCTGCCGGGATTTCCAGTGTTTCCTGATCAAGAGCATTACGGTATTGTCTTACAAGTAAGATCGTTCCTTTATCTGTAACAGGAACAACAGCTGCTGCCCCTTTATGTTTGACCAGATCCCATGTGACAACTTTGCCGCTTGGAAGTTTTACAATATCCTCATAAAATCCAACAACTTTTCCCTGATGTATCAGATGTTGTTCTAGTTTCTCGTATCCTTTCATAAAAAATCTCCTTTATTTATACTTTTGACACTCACGTTATAAATTGGAAAAAGCGATAGATTTCTCTATCGCTTCTTGTTATTTCGCATAGTCAACAACTCGTGACTCTCTGATCACATTGACCTTGATCTGTCCTGGATAATCCAGATTCTCTTCGATCTGGTTTGAGATATCTCTCGCCAGTAAGATCATATCATCGTCACTGATTTGTTCAGGAACTACCATAACTCGAATTTCTCGACCTGCCTGAATTGCAAAAGTTTTATCAACGCCCTGGAAGGAGTCTGCGATCTCTTCCAGCTGTTTTAATCTTGTTGTATAACTTTCCAGTGTCTCGCTTCTTGCACCTGGACGTGCTGCTGAGATTGCATCAGCTGCCTGTACCAGACATGCGATCAATGATTCTGGCTCTTCATCCCCATGATGAGATGCCACTGCATTGATGACAATTGGATTCTCCTTATACTTCTTACACAGATTCACACCAAGTTCTACGTGAGAACCTTCTACTTCGTGGTCGATGGATTTACCAATGTCATGAAGCAGACCTGCTCTCTTGGCCATTCTCACATCGACACCGATCTCTGCTGCTAAAAGTCCGGATAACTGAGCAACTTCCATGGAATGCTTTAACGCATTCTGTCCATAGCTTGTACGGAACTTCATTCTTCCAAGAAGTCTGACAAGTTCTGGATGGATTCCATGAACCCCAAGTTCTAATGTTGCTGCTTCCCCTTCTTCGCGCATCATAGTTTCGACTTCTTTTGTAGCTTTCTCAACCATCTCCTCGATGCGTGCCGGATGGATTCTTCCATCCACGATCAATTTCTCTAAAGCGATTCTTGCGATCTCGCGTCGAACCGGATTAAAGCTTGACAGTACAACAGCTTCCGGTGTATCATCGATGATCAATTCAACTCCCGTAGCGTTCTCAATGGAACGGATATTACGTCCTTCACGACCGATGATCCTTCCTTTCATCTCGTCGTTTGGAAGCTGTACCAGCGAAATCGTTGTCTCTGCCACATGATCAACTGCACACTTCTGAATTGCAGTTACCACATATTCCTTGGCTTTCTTTCGGGCATCTTCTTTCGCTCTTGTCTCCATTTCTTTGACATACATTGCTGTCTCGTGTTTCACATCTTCTTTTACTGCTGATAATAATTGCTCTTTTGCCTGATCAGAGGTCAACCCAGAAATTCTTTCCAGTTCCTGTAGATGTTTTGCCTGCAGTTCCTGCAACTGAGCTTTCTCTGTATCGATGTTCTTTTCTTTGGCTGTTAATGACTGTTCTTTGCGTTCCAGCACGGTTGCTTTCTTCTCGACAGTCTCTTCCTTAGAAAGAACTCTCTGCTCATACTTCTGCAGTTCTGCCCTGCGTTCTTTTGTCTCTTTTTCGAAGTCATGTCTCGCTTTTATAGTTTCTTCTTTTACTTCCAAAGAAGCTTCACGTTTCTTCGCATCTGCTGCTTTGATTGCTTCATCTATAATCTCTCTTGCTTTATCTTCTGCATTCCCGATCGTAATTTCCATTGCCTTCTTGCTTCTTGTATTCGCTACATAGGCAGATACCGGAACTGCGATAACCAGAGTTGCGATAATGGCTATAATAATACCAACCACAGGTTTCCTCCTTATTCAATTTTTTGTGTATTCACACTTATTTAATTTTATATGTTTTTAACATAAAAGTCAAGGAAGGGATACCTCTTCTGTTCGAATTATCATTGCTGTTTTTCCTTGGATCGTAAGTCCCCCGCCAAAATCAACGGAATCTCCTGTGATCAGATCGATCCCGCATCCTGCCTGAGCATCAAAATGTGCTGTAAATTCGCCGTCACCACAGTTCATTGCAAAAATGATGCGGTCTTCATCCGTTCTTCTCTGGAATACAAGAACATCTGGTGCGATCGCTAATTGTAAGTAATCACCGTATTTTAAAGCTGGTGATCCAGCTCTTACTTTTGCCAACTGTGCGATATAGTTTGTTAATTCATTTTCCACTAAATCTTCTTTATGGATTCTTGGACGCAGGCTGTCATCACTTCCCTGTTCTTTCTTTCCTTCCTTTCCCCATTCACTTCCATAGTAAACACCCGGAACTCCTGGCATCGCAAATTCCATTGCATAGATCAATGGTAAATGCTCTTTATCCTCTAACTGACTTGCGATTCTCTCCACATCATGGTTATCTACAAAATTATATAATGGAAGTCCTTTGTACAACGTCCATTCTTCTGGTCCAAACTGACGGTTTAGGGAATATCCGATCTCATGCATATTGTGTGTATTGAAACTTGAATACAAACCTTTATAACATTCATAATTTGTCACAGAATCCAACAGCTCTGGATTCACAAGCTGTGTGTAATCACCATGAAGCATTTCTCCGATCATCAAAAATTCTGGTTTCTTGCTGTGAACAAAGTCAACCAACACTTTCATGAAATTGCGGTTTAACATATAAGCAACATCCAGTCTTAATCCATCAATCCCTAATTTATCGATCCATATTCCGACAGATTCTAATAAATAATTTCTAACCTGTTCGTTGTCAAGATTTAATTTGACCAGTTCAAAATGTCCTTCCCATCCTTCGTACCAGAATCCATCATCATAGCAGCTATTCCCATCAAAATTAATATAGAACCAATCTTTATATGGAGAATCCCATTTCTTTTCTTTCACATCTTCAAATGCAAAGAACTCTCTTCCGACATGATTAAATACCCCGTCTAAGATCACCTGGATTCCTTCTTCATGCATGGCATCACACATCTTTTTAAAGTCTTCATTGGTTCCAAGTCTCTCATCGATCTTCTGATAATCTTTTGTATCATATCCATGATCACTGGATGAAAATACAGGTGAAAAATATACTGCATTCATTCCTAATTTTTTAATATGTTGAATCCAGTCTATCATCTCGAGAATTCCATGAGATGGCTGCCCATCTGTTAATGCTCTTAGTGGAAACACTTGATAAATCATTAATTCGTTCATTTTCATAGTCTCTTTTCCTTTCTGTCACTCTGTGCTTTTTAACGATTCAACCATATCGATTTTCTTCAATTGGAAATACACGAAGGCATTTACAAGAATCGAAAAAGCGATTGTTAGTAAAATACTGTAAATATAGCTTTGCACATAAATCTGCCTTCCAAACATGATCAAGTCAACTTCTGTTGTGAAGATTACGTATTTGTGTAAAATAATTCCTAAAATAATTCCTGCGATCGTTCCAAGGATCGTTAAAAGGATATTCTCTCGATACACATACGCTCCGACTTCACCATCATAGAATCCAAGAACTTTGATCGTTGCAAGTTCCATTCTACGCTCAGAAATGTTAATGTTATTTAAGTTATATAATACCACAAATGCAAGAAGTCCTGCAGATACGATCAGAACAACCACCACAATATTTAAGTTATTGACCATATCTGACATTGTCTTCTCATCGTCGGCACAAAAATGCAGTGTTGAGGCTTCATCTCTTGCAAGAATCTGTTTTCCATTTTCCTGCATCTTTTTCTTAGATATATTCTTTTCAATACAATATATACCTGTCGTTTGTGCTTTTTTATGATACAGTTTCTCATAAAGTTTTGGTGTCATGTAGACTTTATGCTGCATGTAATTTTCTGTGATCTGACTTATTTTTGCTGTGATCTGTTTATCTCCAGACCGTTGGATCTTGATCGAATCTCCTTTTTTCACACCAAGCAGGGACGCTGCCTTTTCTGTTAAGATGATCCCATCATCATCTAACTGATACTTTGTTTTACTCTTTCGATCCTGAAGGCTGATATAGCCATTCAGATCTTTTTTAGACATCGGCTGGATCATCGTTGCATCCTGTTTTTTCCCATTAGCACGGATCGTCACTGCAGATTCGCTTACTTCTATCAAATCTGTCATATGTTCTTGTTTCTTTGCATACTGGATCAGATCTTCTTTCTTTGTCTCGCTGATCCCGTCTTTGTGTGTGATCGAGAAATCATAAGTAATGATCTCCCCATACTGCTTTTCTGAGATTGCTGAAATCGAATCTTTGATTCCAAATCCTAAGAGTAATAATGCCATACATCCGCCGATTCCAAAGATCGTCATAAAGAATCTCTTCTTGTAGCGGAAGAGGTTTCGCATCGTTGCTTTCCAGATAAAACTTAATCGTTTCCAGATAAATGGAATCCGTTCTAACAAAATCCTTTTTCCTTCTTTTGGAGCAACTGGACGCATCAGCTGTGCAGGTTTTTCTCTTAATTCTTTATAACATGCAGATAATACTGCTAAAACAACAACTCCAACCGCCAGTCCACCTGCCATCACAGAATATTCGATCTCTAATGGCGTATAGACATCTCCCAGTCCTGTATACATCATTTTATAAGCGTTAATGATGATCCATGGAAGCAGTTTTTCACCGATCACTGCCCCTAGAATACTTCCACTAAGCGTTGCTGCGAGGGCATAGGTCACATATTTCATTGCAATATGAACTCCACTGTATCCCAATGCTTTCATCATACCGATCTGTGTTCTCTGCTCTTCGACCATACGTGTCATCGCTGTTAAGCTTACCAGTGCTGCAACTAAGAAAAAGATGACCGGTACCACTCGTCCTAATGCTGCAATTCTGTCTGCTTCCTGTCCGTATTCCACATAAGACTGCATCTTCTCACGGTTTAAGACATACCATTTCCCTTTCTTGATATCCTTAACATCCTGTCTGGCATCTGCAATCTTCTGCTCGGCTTCCTTGAATTTCTTTTCTGCTTTCTTTCTTGATTTCTTTAATTTTTTCTCCCCGGATGAAAGTTTTGATTCTGCTTTTGTAATCTTTTTTTCTCCGGAGGTGATCTGTTTTCTTGCTGATACTAATTTTGCTTCATTTGTTTTGATCGTTTGCTTTGCTTTCTTTAGCTGGCTGCTTTTTTGATCCAAGGTTGTTTCAGCCTTTGCAATCTTTGTCTTTGCCCTGCTGATCTGTTTTTTCCCTACATTGATCTTGCTTCTTGCTGTCTTGATCTGTTCTTTTCCTGCATTAATCTGTGCTAAGGAAGCTTTCGCTTCTTCCTGTGAGATCATTCCAGCCTGCATGGCACCCTGAATCTGCTGTTCTTTTGTCTGTAAGTTCTTCTCCTGTGTCTTTAGCTTTGCCTCCTGTGTTTTTAATTCTTTGCTTTTTGACCGAATTGTTTGTTTCTGTGTCTTTAACTGCTTTCTGGCATTCTGAATCTGTCTGATCCCTGACTGATACTGAGCTTTTGCATTCTTGATCTGTTGCTCTCCATCAGAGATCTCTTTCTTGCTTTTCGCTAATTTTGCTTTGGAATCTTTGATCTTTTGTCTGGACTTCTTTAGCTTTTTCTCGGCCTGATCTAGTTTCTTATATGCTTTTTTTCGTTCTTTTTTGAATTTCTTTTCTTTCTTGTCGATCTTCTCTTCGGCTTCTTTCTGAACAGATTTTAACCGTTTCTCATTTTCTATTTTGGAAATATCTTTGATCTCTTCTTCCAGCTGTTTTACTTTGTTTTTGTAAGCATCACTGTAGGCTCTCTCTTGCTTCACTCCCTTCGCAGTCAGATAAACTTCTGTATAGATATCTGAGGAAAATTCTGATGGTTGCACCACAATAAAGCCTGACAACGTTCCCGTTCCAATGCCAGTGCTTCCTCTGGATCTTGAAAGATATTCTGATGAACTTCCGATTCCTGTGATCTTATAGGTTGTATCTTTCAGAGTATCCTTAAGATCATCTTCATTTCCAGAAGACAAATTTAAAACATCCCCTGTTTTCAAATCATTTTGCTGGGCATACCATTCATCTACCAGACATTCTCCCGATGCTTGTGGAAGTTTTCCATCTATGATCGTTATCTGGTTTAATTTATCAGTCTTCCCCATAACTTTGATCGCATGTTCTTCGTCACTTCCCTGCTTCCTTGCGATCACATCTACAGAATGTCCTCCTTCGACCGACTGCACATTTTTTAACTTCCGAAGGGCTGTCAGATTCTCTTCTGAAATCCCAAGTGTTCCCATGACTTTGACATCCATCAGCCGACTTCCATCAAACTGGTGGTCTGCTGTGATATGCATATCTTTTTGTGTCACACGGATTCCTGAATAGAATGCAACGCCCAGTACAACGATAAAAAAGATTGATAAAAATCTCGGAAGAGTTCCTGTGATCGTTCTGTATATATCTTTATGTAATGCCGTTTTCTTCATACGCATTTCCTACCATTCAATCGTCTCCACCGGCTGAGGGTGTTCGTTTATCGTAATATTGCTGATCTTTCCGTTCTTCATCTCGATCACACGGTCTGCCATCGGTGCGATCGCAAGATTATGTGTGATCACAACCACTGTTTTTCCTTTCTTGTGACAGGTATCCTGCAATAATTTTAAAATAGATTTTCCTGTCTGATAATCCAGGGCACCAGTTGGCTCATCACAGAGCAAGATCTTTGGATTCTTTGCCAATGCACGTGCAATAGAAACTCTCTGCTGTTCCCCACCAGATAACTGCGCAGGAAAATTATTCAGACGGTGTCCAAGTCCCACATCTTTTAATACTTCTTCTGCTTTCAGAGGATTCTTACTGATCTGAAGTGCCAATTCTACATTCTCTGTTGCAGTAAGATTGGGCACCAGATTGTAAAACTGAAATACAAATCCTATGTCATCTCTTCGATATCCTGTCAGTTGTTTTTTATTCCATTTGGAGATATCTTCTCCATCAATATAAACAGCGCCACTGGTCGCAGTATCCATACCTCCTAAAATGTTCAAAACGGTAGTTTTTCCTGCACCACTGGCGCCAATGATCAAGGCGAACTCACCCTGATCCACCGTAAAATCGATCCCATCTACGGCTTTGGTGATCACCTCTCCTGTCTGATATATTTTCTTTACATTTTCTAACCGAATCAACTCCATAAATATGTTCTCCTTTACGTACAATTTTAACATATTTTCATTGATTCGACTAGTCTGCTACTTAAACTGATTTAATGATTCATCATATTCGTATCCGATCATGGAAAGCTTTTGTTTTACTTCATTTTGATCAAGATCGAGTGACTTACAAAGGTCTTCATATGAATCATAAAAATCTCGTAATTGTGTATTGATGTAGCTTAACAACATCACTGGATCTTTTGGTATCATGTCTGTCTGCTACTCAAAATGTGATTAAACATACTCACATCGAGATAATGTAGACTCTCACGAGTTCTACTTACTACTTCATCGTGTATGCTTTGGATTGACCGAAATCATATCTACTCACAAGTTCTTGTACACTCCATAGTCGTAAATTCCCGAAATAGCCTTCGGTACATACCTACGTTTGCATTTATTTATGCAATTTCGTAAGTCGTAGCATCTCTCAAATTAAGTGCAGCATTGAAATCTCTATCTTCGCTATAACCACAATCACATTTGAAAATTCTATCTGAAAGTTTTAAATCTTTCTTGATTGCTCCGCAACAGTGACAGGTTTTAGATGATGGATACCATCTGTCTACAACTCGAAGTTCAATTCCGTTTTCATTGCATTTCGCCTGAAGCTTTATTCTGAATTCATAAAACTTCTGCGAAGCAACTGCCTTTGAAAGATGTTTGTTCTTCATCATTCCTGATATATTTAAATCTTCTATCGTTATATAAGATGGTTTGGTTTTCACTATCTCTGCGATTGTTTTATTGATGTGATCCGTACGAATGTTATCAATTTTATGATGAAGTTTCTGTACTTTAAGCCTCTGTTTTTGTATATTTGCTTTTTGAGTAGATTCTCCTTTCTTTAAATTTTCATACTTTCGAGAAAGATTTTTCTGTTCTCGAATAAGTTGTTTTCCAAGTTTTTTTAATCTTACTGATCTATTAATGTTCTTATAAATTTTACCATTGGAAACAATGGCAAAATCCTTTATCCCTAGGTCGATACCAATTCCTTCATTGAAACTATTAGCTATCTTGTTATTTGGAATTTCTACAAGAGCTGAAACATAGTATCTACCAGCTTTTATTGACACATGACCGCTTTTAATTACATATCCATCTTTTGTTGTTGGAATATATCCTTTTTCTTTAATGCGAACCCAACCAAGTGATGGAATATTGATCATGTGTCTTTGACAACGGCAATCTTTTGGATTGTTCTTTACAAAATACATTTTCACATCAGATCTATTCTTCTTTTTGAATCTAGGGAAACTACTCTGATGTTTAAAAAATCTTATAAATGCGGCTTGTCCATTATTTACTGCTTGTGTTACTGCTTTTGAATAAGCTTCCTTAATCCAAAAACATTCTGGATGCTTTGGAAGATACTCATTGTTAAGCCATACTCTAAATTGGTTACTGCTCATAAACTTTTCGCCTTTATTATAAAGCTCTTTATTATGAGCAAGGTAGAAGTTGTAAATATATCTACAAGTTCCTATTGTTTTACGAATTTTGGCTTTCTGCTCCTCTGTTGGATTTATTTCTGTCTTGAAGCTCTTTAGCAATTTCCTCATCCCTTTCTATTTGTTTTTTATACTTACGAAGCCCATACAGCCTACAAGAGAACACATGGAGTATTGAAACAATATCCTGCACAAGTTCTTCTTGTGGTGATAGTTCCTCATTGTTTACTACCACTATAGTCGTATTAAACTTCATACAGAATTTTTCAAACCAATCATAACTAAATCTAATAAATCTATCTTTATGGGTTACTATTATGGTTTTAATTTTTTGTTCCATTACTTCATCTAATAATTTGTTCCACTTTTTACGGTTGTAATTAAGACCACTTCCATAATCTTCAATACACTGGTCTACAATAATTCCTTTTGCGTTACAAAACTGTCTTAAAAATGCAACTTGATTTAGTAAATCATCTTTTTGATTTCTTGTAGACACTCTAGCATAAATAACTACATGACGCTTATCATTTTCAGTATTTATACCTTTAAATTGTAGATACTGGTCATAAGTGTAATAGCGTCTATTAGTTGGAGTTCGGTTTGCTTTTAGAGTTCCTTCTCTGTCCTAACGTTGTAATGTCTTAACAGATACACCTAAAAATTCAGCAAAATCTTTTGGCTTATAATTTGTGATATTTGATGTATTCATTATAGCACTCTCCTTTGAGTATATTTAAATACATTTAATCACATTTGTTAATTATTTTAGATTCTTAATATTTCCTCCTAATATCTTTGTCTTTATACTTCTGTCACTTATATCATAAAATATTATTTAAAAAATTGGTTGTAGACCCGCCATTGTTGATCAGTGATGATAAAACAAACTCTTTCAAAACAAAATATGATATGAATGTTGCGACCAATATAGTGATCAACACAACATACGCGATCATATCTTTCTTCGTATTCGGATAGCTCATCATTGCAACGATCATATAGATCATCCCAAGGACTCCTCCAACTACAATGATCAGAATCGCAAACTGATACATTCCTAAAAACAATCCTAAAATTCCAAGGATCCATCCTAGACTTAATCCCAAAGATCTCATTCCTGCGATCTGACAGCTTTGAAACCAATTGATATCCGCTTCTGCCATCGCTTTCATTAATCCCATGACAAGTGCTGCGATCACAAGTGATACGATAATCGCGATAATTCATTTTTCTTCATTCTTTTCTCCTCTTCTCTTGTAATACCGGTCAACACCATCTGCAATTCCTTCTGCAAGCATTGATTGATAATGATTGTCCGATAACTTCTGGTCTTCCTCTGGGTTTGACATAAATCCCATCTCAACGATCGTCACTGGAATCTTACTCCAGTTGATCCCTGTCATCTCATCTGTCTGCGTTACACCGCGGTTCACTGCCCCAGTCCTTCTGCATAATGTACTTACCACACATTCTGAAAGTTCCTGACTATCTGCCGCGATCGATCTGCAATATGGATTCGATAATGTCGGACTCATTGTCAACGCCCCATTTGCAGACTGAGAATCTACACTATTGCAATGAATCCTTAATAAAATATCTGAACCACTTTCATTTGCCATAAGAGCACGCTTTTTATTGCTGAGTGACACATCATTCGTCTCACGGATCATATATACGTCATATCCTCTCGCGATCAATGCACTTTTTAGCTTTAACGAAACTTCCAAATTCACCTGATATTCTGTTCGTTTTGTGACAATACCTTCGGTTCCTGAGGATACCATCGGTTTTGTCTTATCAGAACCAGGTCCGATCGCTTCTTTTTCACTCATCTGTTTCTTTTGGTGTCCAGCATCGATTGCGATCTTTATACGATCTTCCTGTTGTTTTGATTGTTCCTGATCAACCGTTACTTCATTCTTTTTTTGTGTTGTCTTTTGCTTGATGATCTCTGTTCTTTTTTCTGTCGTTGGTTTTGGATGATCTTCACTGATCATTTCATCATCATTGCTGCATCCAGCACAGAAAAAACAAAAGATCATACATAAGATCATGATCTTCCATATCTTTTTCATACCTTTTATCCCTCTCATTTATAATGCTGCAGTTGTTCTATGGCTCTACAACATGAAGCTCTCCTGTCACAGAATCCATCACATATCCAGATATCTTCACATCTTTTGGGATCAATGGATGTTTTCTCAACATTTCCACAGAATCTTTTACAGAACTTTCCACACAGTCAAATCCTTCCAGCCATGTATCAAAATCAATACCACAATGACGGATCAGCTCAATCTTCTCCTCATCGACTCCTCGATCCATCATATGTTTTATCATCATATCACTATTAATATGCTGTACTCCACAGTCAGTGTGTCCAATGACCATGACTTCTTCAATCCCAAGTTCAAAGATTCCGACTAAAACACTTCGTACCACACTTCCGAAGGCATGACTTACTACCCCACCAGCATTCTTGATGATCTTCACATCTCCATTCCTGATCCCAAGGGCTGCCGGCAAAAGTTCTGTCAACCTTGTATCCATACAAGTGATGATTGCGATCTTCTTGTCTGGATATTTGCTTGTCTTGTATTGTTCATACTTCTTTTCTTCTACAAATTCTTTGTTATACTTTAAGATTTCATCTATCATAACTTCTACTCCCTACCTCAATGTAATATCTGCCGTTTTTCCCTTGCAGGCTTTTAAATAATCTTCGGTCGTAAGTTCAATCTGAATTCCATTTTTACCGCCGCTTACAATGATCTTCTCCTGTGCATTGGCGCTTTCATCGAGCACTGTTGGATAGTCTTTCTTCATCCCGATCGCTGTGCATCCACCACGGATATATCCCGTGATCTTGTTGATATCCTTGACATGGATCATCTCCACAGACTTCTCACCTGCTGCCTTCGCTGCTTTCTTAAGATCTAATTCCTGATCGATCGGAATGACAAATACAAAATACCCTCCACCTTTTCCTTCAGTCACGAGGGTTTTAAATACTCTTTCATATGGTTCATTTAACATATCTGCGATGGTAATTCCATCAATAAATTCTTTACATTCATAACGATGTACTTCAAATGGGATCTTTGCTCTCTCAAGCATCCGCATTGCATTTGTTTTTGGTTCTTTCTTTGCCATCTTATAATGTCCTCCTTACTGATCGTTTTATCTGGCAAAATTTACTTTTGACATTCTCATCATATTTTACCTTGCAAATACTCCATAGATCAAAGAAACATAACATGCAAAATCTCCGATTCTTTTTCTTTGATATCCAAGTTCTTCTCTCCATTTTGCTTCTTTGCCATGCTCTTTTGTATATGCTGCCAATTCATCTAAAGAATGGATCACACTATCGTGCATCACGGTCCTGTCATCATTGCTTCTGTCTGTCTTCGGTGTGATCTTCCAATGTGCGCGGAGGCTTCCATAATCGATCATACAATGAAGTGCATGATCCCATAACTTGTCATAGATCTCATCTTCTTCAAGATTCTCTTCTAACAGTTCTTCATAAACCTTCATCGCCTGCTCAAATTCAAGATCATCTGGCATTTTTAAATAATTCTCATATATAAAATCTTTCTGCATAGTGGCCTCCTTTATCTCTTTGGCATACATTTTTACACTACTTGTGCACATTATATCATATTTTCTCATATAGTGAGAGTAAAAGATCTTCCGAGGATATTTTTATGCCAGAAATACAAACTAACAATCTTGTCGATCATGGACAGTTAAAAATACAGGTAACTTCAAGACAGAGAGCCGTCCCGATCCCTAACGCTACAATTGAGATTTCTTATACTGGTGATCCTGATTCTATTCTTGAGACTGTATCTACTGATGAAAATGGGCAGACACCTGTCGTTGACCTCCCTGCTCCTCCCGTGGAATACAGCATGTCTCCGAGTGAAAATCAGCCTTATTCTGAATATAATCTAAAAATACATTCTGATGAATATAAACCTGTCACGATCTCAGGTGCACAGATTCTTTCTGGTGTGGAAGGCCTGCAGCCTGTTTCCATGATTCCTGAAGAAACCCACACTCCAACAGAAGAACACCCGATCGTGATCGGTCCGCATACCTTATGGGGTAATTATCCTCCCAAGATTGCGGAATCTGAGATCAAGCCAGTCAACGAAAGTGGTGAGATTGTTTTAAGCAGGGTTGTGATCCCTGAATATATTATTGTTCATGATGGTCCTGTCGGTGATAAAACTGCGCAAAATTATTATGTCCGCTATAAAGATTACATCAAAAATGTTGCTGCCTGTGAGATTTATTCCACTTGGCCAAGGGCAACGCTTGAAGCAAATATTCTTGCGATCATGTCATTTACTTTGAATCGTGTGTATACAGAATGGTATAGAAATAAAGGGCATGATTTTACGATCACATCTTCTACAGCTTATGATCATAAATTCATTCCTGGAAAGACAACTTATAATTCTATTAATACGATCGTTGATGAGATTTTTGCAGATTATCTGTCTCGTCCAAATGTGAGACAGCCGATCCTTACTCAGTATTGTGATGGGAAGAAGGTGTCTTGTCCGGAATGGATGACGCAGTGGGGTTCTAAATACTTAGGCGATCAGGGATATGCTCCGATTGAAATCCTGAGATATTATTATGGAGAGAGTATGTACATCAACACCGCAGAACAGATTTCAGGAATTCCTTCTTCCTGGCCGGGATATGATCTGACGATCGGAAGCAGCGGAGATAAGGTTCGACAAATACAACAACAATTAAATCGTATTGCTAAAGATTATCCTTCTCTGCCTACGATCGCTGTGGATGGTGTTTATGGAGAATCTACTGCGAATGCTGTTCGGAAATTCCAGAATGTTTTTGGACTGCCACAGACTGGGATTGTTGATTACCCTACTTGGTATAAGATCAGTGAGATCTATGTTGGGGTTAGCCGGATTGCGGAGTTGAATTGAAATCTTAGATACAACAAAAGCCCCACAAAGTTCATCCTTGTGGAGCTTTTTTTCATTTCTTATTCTATTTACTCTTCACCAAACACCGCTTTTTATAAAAAGCAATTCCATAACACAATACTTCCTCATAAGCATCTTCAAACTCTTTTGCATACATCTTTGTGTTGATCTGATCTAACGCCTTTTGACAGTCTTTTTCCAAATCTTCTAATTTCCTTGAATACTTTGCTTCAAATACTGCAACTTGTCCTGTTACATCATTGTAGATTACAATATCACTTCGTCCTTCTCCATGCTCTCTATTCGACTCTACACTATAACCTACTCCTGCAAAAATTCCTACAAGAAATGCATGATAGAAATTTTCTCGGTAATCATAATAACTGATCGTCATTCGCAGTAATGTGCTGATTTCTTTTGTTGCCTTATCCGCATCTTTGTTCCACACTGCATCAAATAAATCTTTCCGATTCGTAACTCTTGCACTGTCTTCAAACCATTTCCTTACGGTTGATTCGAAAATTTCTTTTACTTCTTTGTTTGGAATTCTTAATTCTATCTGACCATCCTTATCACGTTCTCCGACTTTTGTAAGATATCCAGTAAGATAGAGAATACTCCATAAATTATCTTCTGATGAATGTAGATAATCATATGTGAGGTCTTCTTCTATTTTCTGGCAGATGCTTCCACCTGCGATCAATACTTCTAGTTTTTTTCGTATAGCAGCTCCTGTATAATCAATAAAGGAGCGAATGATCGCATTATCACTGGTATTCTTCCAGTAGCTGACTGGTCTTGCATTCAGATCATTTTGAAGATCTCTTAGATAATTCATGACATCCCATGGACAATAAACTTCAAACTCTCCAAAATTATACCCATCATACCATTCTTTAATCAGATCCGCTTTCTCTTCAATCTCCGCATCTGCTAAAAGCTTATCTACATCCTGTTGTGTAAATCCATAATATTCATTGTATCTTGTGGATGAAATCGTATCTGATACAAAGTTATTTGTTCCAGTGAAAATACTTTCTTTGGCAATCTTTAGGCATCCTGTGATGACTGCAAACTTTAATGAGGAATTATCTTTTAAGGCTGTACTAAACAAACCTTTCATAATTTCTAACATCTCTTTGTAGTAACCATTACTACTTGCTTTTGCAATTGGAACATCATATTCATCAATTAAAAGGATCACTGGCTTTTTATAATAACTTTTCAGCATATTGGTAATTCTTAATATACAACTTTGAATTTCCATCATACTTGCACTACAAGTCTTTAATTTTTGAAATACCAGTTTATCCCCTTCATCTATCTCATCACTATCCAACAAGTATACATGTTGTTTACATACTTCAGATATAATAAATTTCAAAAAATTAAACGCATTCTCAAATGTAGTTCCATCTACATCCTTAAAAGACAAAAATAATGTCGGATACTGATTCATCCATTTCTCACAAATCTCGACCTCATCAGATATCTCAAGTCCTTTAAACAAATGTCTGCTATCTTTCCTGATATCCAAAAAACTGTTCAACATATTCATCGCCATCGTTTTTCCAAACCGCCTAGGCCGCGTAATCAACGTCACCTGATCCATCTCACCCTGTAACAACGTCTTGATCAATCCGGTCTTGTCCACATAATAATAATTCAACTCTCGAATTCTCTCAAAATCCGAAATCCCAACAGGAATATTTAGATTCTTCATCTCTTCCTACTGCCTCCTTTCTTTTATTAATTATATATTGATAAACATATATTCGCAGTTCAATTATGTTAAATCTTTAAACCAATACATGTTATAGCCAACAACCTTCCAGAATCAATAGTTGATCATCAAAAACCGTATGAGCTCGTCTGCACTTAGCGAGTGGTAGGTCGCAAGACCTGCCAAGAGCTTAGTACAGCTACGTGCGAATCCGAGCGAGAGCGGGTTTTTGATGATCAACTATTGATTCATTTCTATTTATTCACTTCAAAATGCTGATAATCCTTAGAGCTTCTCCACTCACCACCCCAGCTGAATCCATATTTCTTAAAGATCTTATAAGCTGTATCATTCTTATGGATCATATATCTCTTATATTTTCCTTTACATTTTGACGTCTTTCTCTGTTTATACACCTTACCATTTGCCGGTGATACCTTATTTCCTTTGACCCACGGATTGATCCTTGGATTGATATCGATAGCCATTCCATAAGAATGGTTGGAAAGTTTTGTCGTTCCACTGATCACACGATAATTAAACGCAGAGGTATTATTCGCAGCCATAGACTTCTCATCATTCGCACCATAATCATCAATCAGTCTCATTCTCTCAATTCTGTATTTCTTCTGATAAAGAGCATAAAAGACCTTGACCGTTTTCTTTGCGATCTTCTTGTTAACGATCAACTCACCCTCTTTTACCTTCCCATCAAAACCATAATGAAGAACCTGTACATATCTTAAATCAGACAATTTAATATTATTATTCTTACGATAAGATTTTCCCGTGATCCTCTTTTCAATGTTCGGAGAAATCTTCTCATAAGTAAAGCCTTTTTTATAAGTATATTTCGAAGCTGCATTCGCAGATTTTCTCTGTAAACAAGCCGGAATCACAGCCACTGTAAACGCTGTCAATGCAATTATCGTAGTTAATTTCAATTTTGATCGATTCATTTATTCTCATCCTTTCCAAAACTTCAATCATTTATCTTAATCGGTTTCATTATAACATATATTCCAAACCCCCACACTTCATACCTTGAAGCATTTTAAAACAACAATTCAATATCTCCTGTATAAAGAATATTTTAAATCATAATTGCCCAGTGACCGTATGAACACGCCTGCACTTAGTGAGTGGCTGGTCGTAAGACCTGTCACGAACTTAGTACAGCTGCGTGAGAATCCGAATGCGAATGGGTCACTGGGCAATTATGATTTAAAATATTCATTAAAAGAGTGAATTATTTGCGATATACAAGAAATTGATATTCAATATCAAAGTAAGTCTCTTCTTCACTCTCTTTCACAAGTTTCCACTCTGGCATCTCATCCAGATCTGGAAAATAAGTATCTGCATCATATGCGAAGTCTGTTCTTGTAACATAAGCTGTATCACAATAAGGAAGCATCATGCGGTAAATGCTTTCTCCACCAATGATAAAAATATCTTCATCCTTATATTCTTCCAGCTCATCTAACAATTCTTCTTTACTTCCAACTACGATCGCTCCTTTTGCATCGTAGTCTTTATCATGTGTTAATACAATATTCGTTCTCTTTGGAAGCGGCATTCCATTTGGAAAGCTTTCTAATGTTTTTCTTCCCATGACAACGACTTTTCCTGTTGTCATCTGACGAAACATCTTCATATCATTTGGAATATGGACTAAAAGTTCATTGTTCTTTCCAATTCCCCAGTTCTTATCTGCATTTACAATAAGATTCATCTTATCTTCTCCTTCTTATATTGCAATTGGAATATCTTTGATCTGTTCTCCTGCCTGATAGTCTTCGATCTTAAAGTCATCTGTTGTGAATTCATAGAAATCTTTGACTTCTGGATTAAGCGTTACTTTCGGTGCAGGATATGTCTCTCGTTTGATCATGTCTTTGATGATTGGAATATGGCGATCATAAATATGTGCATCTGCGATCACATGAACTAACTCTCCTGGTTCCATATCACATACTTGTGCCATCATATAAACTAATGCTGCATACTGTACAACATTCCAGTTATTTGCTGCTAAAATATCCTGAGAACGCTGGTTCAAGATTGCATTCAATGTGAGCTTATCATGTCCTGGTTTCTTTGTTACATTAAATGTCACACTATACGCACATGGATAAAGATTCATCTCATGAAGATCTTGGTGGACATAAATATTTGTCATGATCCTTCTACTGTATGGGTTGTGTTTCAGATCATAGATCACACGATCTACCTGATCCATCATTCCTTCTTTGTATTGGTGCTTTACACCCATCTGATATCCATAAGCCTTTCCAATCGAACCATCTTCATCTGCCCATTCATCCCAGATATGACTCTTCAGATCATTTACATTATTTGATTTCTTCTGCCAGATCCATAATAATTCATCAATAGCTGACTTAATATATGTCTTTCTTAAAGTCAATGCTGGAAATTCTTTGGACAGATCGTAACGATTTACAACACCAAACTGTTTGATCGTATAGGCAGGCTCTCCATCTGGCCAGTGCGGACGGACTTTCTCTCCCTCTGTACTAGTTCCATTCTCTAAAATATCTTCGCACATAGATATAAATACCTGATCTGCATAACTCATTCTTTCTTGTTCTCCTTTTCTTCTTCCTCACTGTTGATCGTAAGCATCTCAAATCTTCGTTTAAAAAATGCAATCTTACGGTCAAACACTCCTAATCGGTATAAATTGATCACAAACATTCCAAGGATCAGGGCTAATAACATTCCTCCTAATCCTCCGAATTTCAGACCAACGTAGATCAAAAAGATCGTTGTCAGTGCTGAGATTCCCATACTGTCTCCCATCATCTTTGGCTGTAAGACCTGTTTCAATACCAGACAGATCGCATAAATGATCAGTAAGATAACTGCTGTTTTGATATCTCCTGTGATCAGCTTAAATATTGCCCATGGAATGATCACAGTCCCTGTTCCAAGGATTGGAAATATATCGACAATTCCTACTAATACCGAATAGATAAAAGAATGTCCAATCCCTGCAATAAAAAATCCGATCCAAAGGATCGCTATGATCACTATCATGATCTTTAACTGCGCAAGGCAATAACTTACTAAGACTCCAACTGAGTTCTTCATAAATACATTGATCTTATGCTTCACAAATCCTGGAATACATTTTTCATACCATGCTATGAGTTTTTCTCGTTCCAGTGAAAACATATAAGCTGCAAATAACATAACAACAAGCCCTAACAGACCGCTTGTCACACCCTTTGCAACACCACCTGCATGTGCTACCCCATAATCTCCTGCAGAAGATGCCGCTTTCTTGAAAAGCTCTCCGATCGATCCGCTCCACTGATCAAACTGTTTTCCAAAAGATGGTGGAAGAATACTTAAAAATTGCTCTATCTTCTTCTGAAAGATCATTCCTTGTCTCATGATCTCATGACGGATATCTGGTGCATCCTGTATAAATCCGATGACCTGCAGTGCGATACCTCTGACTGCAAAATAAAGAACCACTATAATTCCTGTGATAACTGCCGCGATCAAGATCGCAGAACCGAACTTCTTCGGTAATTTTACCTTCTTCTCCAGATATTCGATCACTGGGTGGGCCATCATTGAAATAATCCATCCTGCTACAAATGGCCATAAAAATACGATTGATTTTGGTAATACAAAGATCAAAAGCAATGCACCTGCTAATATGACCAACAGTTCCATGATAATATCCAGATAAATTTCCCAACGTTTCATAATTTTTTCACTCCCTGATGTAATTAGTATATTTTTGAATTTTCATACCATTTTCCATCTCTTAATGAACTATTATACGTTACAAATTATTACTTGGCAATTCTAATCTCATCTTTCTCTCTGTCGTAATGATATATGTGATCTGATAAAACTTCTTCCTGATCTACAACCATACGGTTTGTCTCTCTAACCATTTCTCGTAGTTCCTCTGAACTTTGCACATATTCATCATCCAGTAAAAGGATCACTTCATGAATACTGCTTGGAAGAATATAAAGATCATGTCCCATATAATTCGCGAAATCTCTCAATGGATCTTTATAAAGCATGACGGATGCTCCATTCATATAATCTCCATTTGATAATACAAACAATGGAATCTCCATATCCGTGATCTTTACTGGTATCACAGACTGAATCTTGCGCATCACTGGTGGGAAGATCTTCTCCGTGTTCTCCTTTGCATCCTTCATCATCTGTTCCTTTGTCACACCCCATAACAGCAACTCTTTGTTCCTCACTAATGCACTCGCCATCCCGTCATGATTCCGGTATGCTGCCCAACGATATGTAACTGCCAGATCTAAGAACCGCTCGTATGGTGTATACTTTAACATCTCTTTATTCTTCTCATAATTAACCACACGATAAAACAGATTCTTCTTAATATGCTCATAATCTGAAACTTTATCCTCATCCAGATAAAATCCAACCTGATGTCCTCGATAAATTCTGGCAATATCTTTCATCGTATCTGATAATTCCTGTCCCCTTAAATAATTTCGATAAAATATCTCCAGATACAACACTGGTACCAGATAATTCTTGGTCTCTCCGATCGACAACCCCATCATCGATATCTGATTATTCCTCTTAACCCTCTGCACCATAACTTTCTTTCCTTCCATCTCTGGAAGATAGTTTAAAATATTCGCTTCTACATACTGATAAAATTCTTTCTCATTCAACATGGTCTTCTCCTTTTCTGTGGATGAAAACGCATGCCATAACCCCATTTTATTTGTTTCCCTCATTTGTCTTCATATGTAAATAATTTCCATATCATCATACAATATTTTCCAGTTGATTGCAATAAAAAAAGAAATTTATTTTTCAAAATTTCTTTTTTTATTCAATCTCTATTTTGTTGCTGTAAATTCTTTTAAGAAATCAAGTAATGTTTCCATTTCTTCTCTCGTACCGATCGTAATCCTTAAATAATTATTGATTCTTGGCTGATCAAAATAACGGACATAAATCTTTGCTTTCTTCGCTGCTTCAAAAATCTCTTTGGCAGGTACGCTTTCATGTGTCGCAAAGATAAAGTTTGCTTTGGAATCTGCAAAACTAAATCCGATCTTTCTCATCTCAATCTGGAACCATTCTCTTGTATCAATGATCTTATTTCTTGTCTCCTGGAAATATTCTTCATCTTCTAAGACAGCTGTTCCAAGAACAATGGATGGCTCATTCATCGTATAAGAGTTGTAGGAATATTTCACATCATTCATTGCCTTGATCAGTTCCTTGTTACCGATCGCATATCCGATACGAAGTCCTGCTAAAGATCTTGATTTGGAATATGTCTGAACGACTAAAACGTTATCATATTTTCTTGTCAGTTCTTTCGCTGTGTCGCCGCCAAAATCAATATAGGCTTCATCAACAATCACAACAACATCCTGATTGTGTTGGATGATATCTTCCACAACCTCTAAAGATAAAAATGCGCCTGTTGGTGCATTAGGATTTGGGAATACCACCCCGCCATTTTCAGCGTAATAATCTTCTTTCTGAATCTCAAATGCATCATTGACTGCTTTCTTCTCGTATGGTATTCCGAATAATTCTGCCCATACAGGATAGAAGGAATATGTGATATCTGGGAAGAAGATTGGTTTCTTACCGTTAAAAAATGTCATAAATGCAACGGCAAGCACATCATCAGATCCAACTCCGACAAATACTTCTTCTTTATCAAATCCATGATAAGAAGCGATCGCTTCTACCAATTTAGTTGCTGCAGGATCAGGATATTTGCGCAGATTCTTGATCCCGCTCATCGCTTCCTTTATCTTATCGGATGGCGGATAAGGGTTTTCATTTGTATTTAACTTGATCACACCTTCTTCTTTTGGCTGTTCACCCGGTGTGTAAGGTTCTACTTTTCGTACATTGTCTCTCCAGCTGTTCATTGAAAGTCTCCTTTATCTATATTGGCTTATTTGCGATAGTCATCGATCAGTTTCTTAAATAATGGAAGGGCTTTTTCGATTCGTTCTGTTGGTACACAGTAAGAAATACGCACATATCCTGGGCATCCAAAGCTGTCCCCAGGTACGATCAACAGATCATATTCTTTCGCCTTCTCGCAAAATGCATTGGCATCTTCTTCTAATGCTTTCGGGAATAAATAGAAAGCTCCACCTGGTTCTACACATTCATATCCCATATCCACTAATGCATTATAGAATAAATCTTTGTTCTTCTGATAGATTGAAAGGTCAGAAGTTAAATCTACACATTCTCCAACAACTTTCTGATATAAGGTTGGCACACAGACATAAGAAAGTAAACGTGCAGATGCGATAAACGCTGGCAGTAACTGTTCAAAATCTTCTGCCTCATTTGGTGCTACGATATAACCGATACGTTCTCCCGGCAGTGATAAGGATTTACTAAAAGAATATGCTACTAATGTATTGTTATAAAAATGTGGAACATATGGCACTTCAAATCCATCATACGCGATCTCTCTGTATGGTTCATCGGAAATGATGTAAATACTGTGTCCATATTCTTTTTGTTTCTTCTCTAATAATGCAGCTAATTTCTCAATCGTCTCTCTGGAATAAACAACTCCGGATGGGTTGTTTGGAGAATTGATCAAGATTGCTTTGGTATGCTCATTGATCGTTTCTTCTAATTCTTCGAAATTAATCTGGAATGCTCTGGTATCTGCAGAAATGACCTTTAATCTGCATCCTGCTCCCTGTGCATATACTGCATATTCTGGGAAATGTGGTGCGAATGTGATAACTTCATCTTCTGGCCCATCAACTAATGTCTTAAAGCAGATACCAAGGGCTGCTGCCGCTCCGATCGTCATAAAAATATTCGCTGCTGTATAATTTGTATCAAATCTTTTATTTAAAGACTTGGCAATGTTTTCTCTTACTTCCAGTACTCCAGCATTGCTTGTATATCCATGAATATCCACTGGATCTGCTGTTTTTAACAGGCGAAGTGCTGTCTCATCAATTTCTTTTGGTGCTGGAACACTTGGATTCCCGATACTGAAATCAAATACATTTTCTGCTCCGACTTCTTTTGCTCTCTTCATTCCATATTCGAAAATATCACGGATAATAGAATGCTGTTTCGATAATTCTACTACTTCTTTTGATAACATGATCTGTCTCTTCCTTTCTTTGCCATTAGTTTTATTTTACAAAAAAATGTAGAAAATTACAACAACCCTCGCTGATTGCTGTAATTTTCACGTAATATCATTTGACGATCATTTTATTCATCTAATGCATCTCTTAAGCTCTTTGTAAACTCATAAACCTTTTCAGGACTTTCTTTACCATATTGACTGATCAATTTGACGATCGCACTTCCGACAATGACACCATCACAGTATGTACTCATTTTCTTTGCCTGTTCTGGTCCTGAAATACCAAATCCCACTGCACAAGGAATTGTTGCATTCTTCTTGATCACACCGAAGAATTCATCAAAATCTGTTGTAAATTCACTTCTTGTTCCTGTAACTCCGATGGAAGATACACAGTATAAGAATCCTTCTGCTTCTTTTGCGATCATTGCGATACGGTCATGAGATGTCGGTGTTACAAGACTGATATTGTCAACTCCGTGAGCTGTTGCCACGCCCTGAATCTCGTCTTTTTCTTCATATGGCATATCAGGCACGATGACGCCCTGAATCCCACATTCATTACAAAGATCAAAGAATCTTTCGGTTCCAAAACGATAGATCGTATTGAGATACATCATCATGACAAATGGTGTTTCTTTGATCTCTTCTCTTAATTCTTTTACCATCTGAAAGATTCCCTTTAGTGTTGTACCACCTGCAAGTGAATGCTGGCTGGCTTCCTGAATGACAACACCCTCAGCGATCGGATCTGAGAATGGAATACCGATCTCGATCACATCTGCTCCTGCTTTTACCATAGCTCTGATATTTTCTTTTGTTGTTTCGTACCCATAATCTCCAGATACGATATAAGTTACTAATGCTTTCTGCCCATTCTTTTTTCTATTCTCAAATGTCTCTCTAATTTTCATCTAACTGCACTCCTCTGTATCTTGCTACCTGATAAACGTCTTTGTCTCCACGGCCAGACAGACAGATAACGACTGACTGGTCTTTACTCATTGTTGGAACGATCTCTATTGCCGCTGCAACTGCATGAGATGATTCGATCGCTGGGATCACTCCTTCTGTTTTGGATAAATATTCAAAGGCTTTGACTGCCTGTTCATCTGTGATACTCACATATTCTGCTCTTCCGATTTCATGAAGATGTGCATGTTCTGGTCCGATTCCCGGATAATCAAGTCCTGCTGAAATAGAGTATACAGGATCGATCTGGCCTTCTTCGTTCTGTAAGAACAAACTCTTCATTCCATGAAAAATACCTTTACTTCCTTTTGCGATCGTTGCTGCATGATCTAACGTATCAATCCCTCTTCCAGCTGCTTCTGCCCCGATCAGTCTGACACTTTCATCTGGGATAAAGTCATAAAACATTCCCATTGCATTCGATCCGCCTCCTACACAAGCAAATACAGCATCTGGAAGTTTTCCTTCGATTTCTTTCATCTGTTCTTTTGTCTCTTCTCCGATGATCTTCTGGAAATCACGAACCATCGTTGGATATGGATGAGGTCCCATAACAGAACCGATGCAGTAAAATGTTGTCTCAATATTTGTAGCCCAGTCTCTCATTGCCTCGTTAATGGCATCTTTTAAAGTTCTTGTTCCACTCTCTACAGCATGAACTTTCGCTCCAAGAAGTTCCATACGGTATGCATTCAGACTCTGGCGTTCCACGTCTTCTGCTCCCATATATACAACACATTCCATGTCAAATAATGCTGCAACAGTCGCTGTAGCAACTCCGTGCTGTCCTGCACCTGTCTCTGCGATGATTCTTTTTTTCCCCATTCTCTTTGCAAGTAAGATCTGACCTAATACATTGTTGATCTTATGGGCACCTGTATGGTTCAAATCTTCTCGTTTTAAATATACTTTTGCCCCTCCAAGATCTTTTGTCATCTTCTCTGCGTAGTATAAAAGAGATGGACGGTTTGCGTAATCTCTGTATAACTGACGTAATTGGGCTAAGAATTCTGGGTCATTTTTGTATGTTTCATAAGCCTCATTTAACTCGTTTACCGCGTTCATTACAATTTCTGGTACATACTGTCCACCGTACTCTCCAAATCTTCCTATTTTATTCATGTCTTCCTCCTGTTATCTGCATGATTTCTTTCATTTTTTTCAAATCTTTGTATCCATCCGTTTCGATTCCACTGGAAATATCGATTCCGTATGGATGAACTTTTTCTGTGATTTCTTTTATATTTTTACTGTGAAGCCCGCCTGCAATGAAAAATGGTTTTCTGATTCCTTCTTTTGGAATCAGGTCGTAATTCATTACTTTTCCGGTACCTCCATACATATCTTTTCCTTCTGCAAATGTATCCAGTAATAATTTATCAACTGGAAGCTGTTGGGCTTCCTTGATGTCTTTTGTATCTTTCACTCTGACCGCTTTCCAGATTTCTTTATCTGTCTGCTGTCTTAACTGTTCAATATAAATAACATCTTCATCGCCATGTAACTGGATCACGTCTAATGGAACTTCATTGGCGATTTCTGTAACTTTCTCAATTGTTTCATTGGCGAATACTCCGACACTTAAGATCTTTTGATCTAAGTTTTGATCAAGTTCTCTTGCCTGCTGGCCTGTGACATAACGCTTGCTTTTTGAAAAGAAAATATATCCAATTGCATCTGGTTTTACTTCATTTGCATATGCGATATCTTCTTTTCTGCGCATGCCGCACATCTTTACTTTCAGACTTTTTTCTTTGATCTGATTTTGTATCATAGGCAGCTCCGTAACTGTTTCATTGTTTCTTTGATGTTATCGGATCTCATAAATGTTTCACCGATCAAAACTGCATCGGCTCCTTGCTCTTTGACATTTTTCATATCATTTTCATCCTTCATTCCACTTTCGGAAACTAATACTGCTTCATATGGAATAAGTGGAGCAAGTTTACTTGTTGTATTTAGATCAACATCAAATGTTTTTAAATTTCGATTATTGATTCCGATAATATCGCATCCACATGCAACGACTTTCTTTAATTCTTTTTCGTTATGAACTTCTACCAGACAATCAATCTCTAAGCTTTTTGCCAGATCATAAAATTCCTTTATCTTTTCTTCAGAAAGAATTGCTGCGATCAGAAGGATTGCATCGGCTCCTAAGACTTTTGCTTCATAAATCTGATATTCATCGAAAATAAAATCTTTTCTTAACATTGGGATATCTACCTTAGCTCTGATATCCGCAAAATATTTGCTGCCACCTTTAAAATAATGTTCTTCAGTCAAGCAGGAAATGGCTGCTGCCCCTGCATCTTCATAGGCAATGGCTATCTCTACTGGGCGAAAATCTTCTGCGATCACACCTTTGGATGGAGATGCTTTTTTAACTTCTGAGATCACGGATAATCCAGATTTCTTTAAGACCTCTTTAAATCCATGATTTTTATTCTTAGAATTTAATGCCATCTCTTTCATATCCTGCGGCTCGATATTGTCTTTTTCTCTTTGTAATTGTTCTTTTCTTTTTTCTACGATATCATCTAAGATCATGTTCCACCTCATTTATTTTACATTTGTGTATGCAATAAACTGTTCTAATTTCTCATTTGCCTTTCCAGAATCGATCATCTCGGCTGCCAGTTTCACTCCATCTTTGATCGTCTCTGCTTTTCCGATCGTATAAAGGGCTGCTCCTGCATTTAATAAAACGATGTCTCGTTTTGCTCCCTGTTCTTTTCCAGTTAGAATATCTTTTGTAATGATCGCATTTTCATCTGCTGTTCCGCCAACAATATCTTCTTTCTTGGCAAGTGTTAATCCTAATTCTTCTGGATCGATCGTATATTCTTTGATCTCATCTCCATTGATCTCACAGACACTTGTTGTGGATGAGATTGAGATCTCATCTAATCCGTCGTCTCCATATACGATCAGGGCTCTTTTAACTCCAAGATTCTTCATAACATCTGCCATCGGACGAACCAGCTCTTTTTCATAAACACCGAGAACGATGTAGTTTGTCATTGCTGGGTTTGCTAAAGGTCCTAAGACATTAAATACAGATCTTACCCCAAGCTGTGCTCTGACTGGTCCGGCATATTTCATAGACCCGTGATGTGTCTGCGCAAATAAGAAGGCTGCTCCAACCTCATCCAAACATTTCTTGCTTTCTTCTGGTGTTAATCCGATTTTTGCTCCTAATGCTTCTAGGACATCGGCTGCCCCGCTCTTTGAGGATACACTTCTATTTCCATGTTTCGCAACTTTTGCTCCTGCTGCTGCAATGACAAATGCAGATGTTGTGGAAATATTAAAGCTGTTTGCAAGGTCTCCTCCAGTTCCTACGATATCGATCGCTTCTGTTTCTTCTGGCACGATCGCTGCTTTTGCTCTCATCACTTTGGCAAATCCTGTGATCTCTTCTGGTGTTTCATGATTCATACGAAGACCCGTCAGGAAACTTCCCATCTGAGCATCTGTCGCATTTCCAGACATGATGCAGTCCATGGCCTTATAAGCTTCTTCTTCTGTCAAATGATTTCCTTCCACGATCTTTGTTAAAAATGGTTTTAATGTTTCCTGATTGACTGCGCTCATAGTTTCCTCCTTTTTAGAATCTCCAAGTCTGATTCCTGCGATGTTTGTTAAAAAGTTTTCTAAGATTCTCATTCCCATTTCAGTTAAGATAGATTCTGGATGGAACTGAATTCCATAGACTGGATATTCTTTATGACATACTGCCATGATCTGTCCTTTTTCATCTCTTCCGATAACTTTTAAGTCTTCTGGAAATGTCTCATCGTCGATGATCAGTGAATGATATCTTGCTGCATATATTTTATCTTCTAATCCTTCAAATAAAGGATTCTTGTTATTGATTGTGATCTCACTCATTTTTCCATGCATCAATTCTTTTGCTGGAACGACTTTTCCGCCATATACTTCTCCGATCGCCTGATGTCCCAGACAGATTCCCAAGACTGGGATTTCTTTTCCGAATGTTTTAATTGCCTCTTTTGAAATCCCTGCACTGTCTGGATATCCAGGTCCTGGTGAGATAACAAGTGCTTCTAGATTTTGTAAGTTTCTGATCTCATCAATCGTTATTTCATCGTTTCTTACAACCTGAATCTGTGGATACAAAGATCCAATGTACTGATATACGTTATAGGTAAATGAATCGTAATTATCTATCATTAAAATCATAACCTTGCTGCCTCCTTCACTGCATTTACAACGGCTAATGCTTTATTCTTTGTCTCCATAAATTCTTTCTCTGGAACAGAGTCATTGACGATTCCTGCTCCTGCCTGCACATATCCTTTTCCATCTTTAAATACGACGGTCCGGATTGCAATACAGGTATCAATATTTCCATCAAATCCAAGATATCCAACGGTTCCACCGTAAACACCTCGTTTTTTATTTTCCAGCTCATCAATGATCTCCATGGCCCTTACTTTTGGTGCTCCGGATAATGTTCCTGCCGGAAGAACACTCATCAATGCGTTGATTGGATTTTCATCATCTCTTAATTCTCCCTGTACATCACTGACTAAATGTGTGACTTTGGAATATTTTTCAACGGTCATAAAGTTTTTCACTTCTACAGTTCCAAACTTACTGACTTTTCCGACATCATTTCTTCCAAGATCAACTAACATCGTATGTTCTGCTCTTTCCTTTGGATCATTGACTAACTGTCTTACCAACATATCATCTTCTTCTTTTGTCTTTCCTCTTGGAACCGTTCCTGCGATCGGTTTGGTTGCTACAATTCCATTTAAGACACTGACTAACTTCTCTGGTGAAGCTCCAACCACCTGATAGTCAATGAAATCAAAGAAGTAAAGGTATGGAGATGGGTTTAATGTTCTTAAGCATCGATAGACATCAAATGGATCAACATCTGTCTCTACCTCAAATCTCTGGGATAAGACCACCTGGAAAATGTCACCGTCTTTGATATATTCTTTAGCTTTCTTTACGTTCGCTTCATATTGTTCTTTTGTAAGATTCGATGTTACTTCTGTCTTCACAGGTGTAAATCTATCTTTGGAAAGTGATACCGGACGTTCCATCTTGTGAAGGATCAATTCTGCTTTATCTTCTAATTCTTCATATTTTTGTTTGATATTATCACCTTTGTGGATGTTCTGGATGATCACAGCTTTGTTTGCTAAATGATCGAATGCGATGATCTCATCGTACATGCATAAGTGGCATTCTGGCATCTTCAGATCATCTTCTGGTACATTTGTTAATTTCTTTTCCACCTGACGGATCATGTCATATCCAAAATATCCGATCAATCCTCCAGTTAATTTTGGATAATCTTCCATAACTGGAGATTTATATTTCTCGATTAGATCACTTAGGTAACTCATCTTGAATTCTTCTTCCTGCTTTACTCCATCGACTTCTAATTCTTTTCCTGAAATCTTGATCTCTGACTTAGGATTGATCCCGATAAAGGAATATCTTCCCCACTGATCTTTATTTTCCACACTCTCAAGCATGAAACATGGCGTTCCTTCTTTTCTCAGTGCCTGGAACATACGGATCGGTGTCATATAATCTGCCAGTACTTCGTAAAATACAGGTACCATCTGATATTCTTTTAATAGTTCTTCAACTTTGTTTAATGTCGGATATAACATATCTGCCTCCTGATCAAAATTTATCGCCGTGGTTTTATTTTTCATAGTTTGTATATCTGTATACTATGATTTATAGATAGGACCGTTTTGCATAAGCAGTACATTTTCTTTTATTTATGAAATAAAAAAGGCCCATCGTTCCTACTACTAGGGACGATAGACCGTGGTGCCACCCATATTCAAGAAATATCTTCTGATCTTCTCTTCTTGTTAAAATATCTTAGAAAATATCTCTCCTCACTTAAGATACTCCGCTTTGTTCGATAATAAAAAGCTTTTATATCTCGTTCCCGTAACGTGGGATAACGGCGACAGTTACTAAGTTTCATAAACAGTTCTCTGTGCTCCTCACAAATCCATTCGCTTATCACATATCTATGACCTTCCAGCAACCGGTCACTCTCTGTAAGACTGTTTGATGAGCTACTTACTTTTGTTCATCGGATTTATCACTTTAACTTGTTAAATATTTGTTTATATTATATGAGTCGATTTTTTATTTGTCAAGAATTTTCTGATTATAATTTTTGATTTGTTGAAAATTCGCATATTTTATTTTTCTATTTTAACATTTTATAAATCTCTTCTTTATCAGCTTCTGGATGCTCTTTGATTGCTTTTTTAATTCTTCATTCTATGAAAACTTAGCAATTAATCCCTCATATACCATAAACTGTTCCATAGATGAAAATTTCACATGATCTACTATAAATTTAGATTCATACCAATTGCTTAACTGACTTCTCCTCATCTGGATTATGAAAACATATAATCTCCATTATATTTCTCCAACTTTCTGAACCGCTAAATCCAAATCCAGATCATGCCATCCGTAATATGATTTTTTTAGAAAATCTACATTAATTTTCTGATTTACTTCTGCACTTGGTATATTGTAATACCATTGATAATATGCATAGAATTCTCCAATCCAATTTGGTATAAAACCTTCCATTGCTTTTCCTTGCTTCAAAGAATAATGCTCTGTTTCTTTAAAATATTCCCATAATTCTTTGGCATCCATTGTATTTACATAGGCTTTTGCTTGATCTATGCTTTGTCTTGTTTTACTTGTCATATATGCGTTGATAAAGTCTTCTGTATCCTTATCTGGATAAGTATTTGCTACATAATCAAACAATTTTCCTTGATTTTCTACTACGTCTCCTAGATAGACATCTGAATATGCTCTCATCATTCTCACCTCTTACAACAGGGTACTAAATACTTTTGTTACTTCGTTTGCATCTGAATTGATCAGATTTCTCATATTCTTTCTGGCTGTTACATCTCAATCATTGTAGCGTTCATTAAAGAATCCCAAATTTCCTCTCTGGTCTTCTCTGGATTTTCCTTTACGATATCATAGATTTTCTCAATCACATCTGCATCTTCTAACAAATCATCTGCTATCTTCGCTATAGAATCGCCATTTTCAATCTTTTTCTTTACCATCGTTATTAATTTTAAAATTTCTCCCTGTTTTCTTCCTTCTTTTCTTCCTTCTTCTCTTCCTTCTCGTCTCCCACGATTTTCCGCGCTTCGCAACTGGCTTTCCTTATCCCTGATTGCCATTTGTTCTCTCAGATATAAATATCTTTCACTCTCATCTCGACTCATCTTAATCATTTCATCCCTCACCTTTTCCATGTAATGATTTCCTTCAGATTCTTCTCTGACTTCTTCCCAAGTACTGGCTGAAATTAATTTTGCCCATCGATATAATTCTTGCTTCCTTGCCTTTCCTTTTGTACTTTTTAATTTACTTAATTCTATCACATGGAATTGAAATTTACTACTGTACAATTCACCTGTTTTATCGTCTTGCAGTAAAATTCTATGATAAAACCCAGGACTTTTTAGATAATTAAAATCAAGAATTCCTACATGAATACATGGTGGAAGTTCATAATATGACTCCCCTTTTTTCAATCCTTCTGTAAACATTCTGCAATTATAAAATAAGCTTCGCTCTGCCCAATCTTCCTGATATGTATTTTGCATTTCAATGTTAATCTTTTTGCCACCGTTTAATACCATCTTTACATCTAAAATTCCCTCTTTTTCCTCTTTAACTTCACCTTCCACAAATGGATCTGCAACTTCTAACGTTTCAATATCTGTTTCTTTCAAATGCAATAATGCCATTAAAAATCCTTTTACAATTTCTTCATTTTTAAATATTTTTTGAAAGGCATAATTATTTGTTAAACGTATATTTAATTCCTCATTGCTAGCTGCTCTTTTTCTTAACTCTTCGTCATTAAAGCTTCCCTCATTATTCATATTTTCTCCTTATATTACAATTTATGTAAATTCATGTTATGTAAGTATTTTACCAAATCTTTATTGATTGTCAATTGCTTTTTGTAAAAAATTGTAATATTCGGTTATATAAAAAGACAGGAGCCACATAAACTCCTGTCCTAACACACATCATTATATCCTACGCACTTTTATTTTTCCAGTTCTTCCGTCTCAATAATAAACTTCACACTACCCTTCGTTCCACTAGCCTTCTTCGTAAATGTCTGATAGTTTTCTCCTTCATCCATCACTGCATCAGCTCTGTCTAAGATATCTTTTGCATCATCATTGATCGTATTGACAAGTTTCTCAATACCGTCTTTTCTGAAGGTTAACATTCCTTTGTTCAATGTAACAGCTCCATTTTTCAGAGTTGCAATTCCTGTTGTCATCTGTCCCATTCCATTATCCAGTGTTTTGGCACCTTTGCTTAACTTCTTCGCTCCATTTGCTGCTGTTTTTGTTCCACTGTTTAACGTCTTGGCTCCTTCATCTAATTTCTTGATGGAAGATGCCAGTGTCTTAGATGATGTCTTTAACTGCCCAGTTCCTTCCGCAATCTGTTTTAATGCAGATTCTAACTGTGCTGTGGATGTCTTTGTCTTTGTTAGCAAATTTTGAATCTGGGTTAAGCATCCTGATACGATCTGAAGGTCTGTCTGTGTTTCTTGCAAGCTTGTTCCGATAGATCCTGCGTAGGTTCCTAAATTCTTTGCCTGACCTCCTACGGATTGTGCATAACCGCCTAAGTTTTCTGCATCTGTCTTTAAAGAACCTGCAATCGTTGTAAGCTGTGCTTTCTGCTCATCTGTAAGAGAACTATAATTATTCTTGATAAATTCTCCAATTGCTCCTGCCTGATTTCCAACATCTGCTGCTGATACTCCAATAGACTCTGCTAATGCACCTAACGTCTTCGCTGACACACCAACACTTTCTGTCTGTGTCTTAATATTCATTAATTCTTTTGTGATTCCTGTCTGTGCACTCTGTAAGTTAGACTGTAATTTTGCCTGATCACTTTCGCTTGGTGTACTATTCTGCAGTTCTTTGAGAATCTGTCTCACTCCATTATCTAACTTCTCTGTAGATGATGGTAAAGCACTGGTTCCTTTCGCTAACTGACTGGTTCCATTCTTTAATGTTGTAGATCCATTGACCAGTTTGTCAAGTCCTGTTGCTAACTGTTTGGAACTGACTGCAATCTGTTTTGTTCCTGATTTTAATTTTCCAGAGGCTGTGACTAATTTTTCAATTCCCTTTACTAAATCTCCAGAACCATCACATAACTTATCTGTCGCATTTTCAAGGTCCTTTAAGGAATCTGTTAATTCACTTAAATCTCCTGCATCATCTAAACCGAACTCTGATAATGTATCGGAATTCGCAACTGTCGCTGTGACTGTCATCTGGAAGTCTTCTACATCAGCTGTAATCTCGAAATCTTCTGGAATATCGAAGTTTGACCCAATACTTGTATTCTTAAGGTTTAAGCTGTCTGCTAATCCTGGCATTGCAACTCCGATAACGATATGTTTGTTACCATCGGAGATAACTTTTCCGTTTGTTGCTTTGACATTAGAGAAGTTATCTGTATTTAAGATCGCTGCTGTGATCATTGTAAATGGTGTATAGACTGTTGTCTGTTTTCCATTGATCGTTTTGGTTACGGCGGAATGATTTTCATATTCATAACGGATCTTTACTTTTCCTGATTTACCAACAAGTTTCTTTGGTGAAATTTCTTTTCCATCCAGATAGTATGTGACTTTCATAGATACTGGAAGATTTTTATCACTTGTTCCTTGATAGTAAATATCTTTTCCATTGGCATTCCATGTAATGTTGTCCTTTTTGCCTCGTTTATATGTCTCATTTCCCTTAACGTTCTCAACGTCTGTCAGATCTGTAGCATCTTTGATCTTTGCTTCACCTGAGAAGTTCTTTAACCAGTCACTGACAATAACTGTTTTCTCTTCTCCATTCGCATCCGTTTTTACGTATACGGTTTCTTCTTTATCTGCAGTGGACTCGCTGGCTGCTACCGGTACTGCTGCCGGAATTGTAAGAGCTGCAGCGAGAAACATTGCTAATGCTTTCGATAATCTTCTTTTTCTCATAACAATCGCTCTCCTATTCTAAATGCCCCATCTTGAGGGTTGTTTTACAGATCAATTTATCAAATATCATAAACATTGCCGGCAGAATAAAGATTACGGCAACGGTACTGATCACGGCTCCTCGTGCAAGTAAGGTACAGATCGCACTGATCATATCAATATTTGAGTAAATCGCAATACCGATCGTTGCTGCGAAGAAACTTAATCCACTTGTAATGATAGACTGCATGGATGTTTCATGTGCAATACGGATCGCTTCCATTTTCTTCTTGCCATTTATACGCTCTTTCTGATAACGGCTTGTCATCAGGATCGCGTAGTCAACGGTTGCACCTAACTGAATCGTTCCGATAACGATACTTGCAACAAACGGCAGTGATAATCCCGTGTAATATGGAACTGCCATATTGACACAAATCGCAAATTCGATCACGGCTACCAGGATCACTGGTAAGGAAATGGATTTAAATACAATTAAAATGATCACAAAGATTGCCGCGATCGATGCGATATTTACATTTCTAAGGTCAACATTGGTTACGGTCTCCAAGTCATTCATCAATGGTGCTTCTCCAATGACCATAGAACCTGGGCTGTATTTCTTCACAATGTTGTTGATCTCGTTGATCTGTTTATTTACTTTCTCGGTTGCTGATTTGTAATTTGAACAAATAAACTGCATCTCATACTCATCACTTTGCAACATCTCTTTCATAGAAGAAGGAATCATATCAGATGGAATACTAGAACCGATCACGGAGTTCATGCCGAGACACCATTCAACTCCGTCGACTTTATCGATCTCTTTCTGCATGTTGCTTAATTCCTTCTGACTCATGCCATTCTTGATCATGACCATATGGATGTTACTCATTCCAAATTCATCACTTAATTTCTTATTCGCCACATTACTCGGTAAGCTTTGTGGGAGTGATTTATCAATATTATAGTAAATCTCTGTGTGATTATTTCCATAAATTGCCGGGAACAGCAAAATTAAAAATACTACAATTGTTGTTTTATAATGTTTTGTGATAAAGTGTGATGCATTCGTAAGATCTGGCATCAGTGAACGATGGTGTGTCTTCTCAATTAATTTATCACAGATCAGGATCAATGATGGCAAAACTGTTACACAACAGATAACCCCGATAATAACACCTTTCGCCATAACGATACCTAAGTTAGCTCCTAATGCAAATGTCATAAAGCACAGTGCTGCGAATCCAGCAACCGTTGTAACGGAACTTCCTGTGATGGACTTAAATGTATTCGAAATCGCATGTGCCATCGCACGTTCTTTGTCACCTTCAAATCTGATCTTATTACTCTCATAACTATGCAGAAGGAAAATCGAATAATCCATCGTAACTCCTAACTGCAAGATTGCAGTCAATGCCATTGTAAGATAGGACACATCGCTTAAGAAAATATTCGTTCCCAGGTTATAAAGAATTGCCATTCCGATACTTAACAGGAATAAAAAGGCAACGGCAAAGGATTCCATTGTGGCAAATAATACGATCAAAGAAAGTACTGCCGCGATCGTTACGTAGATAGGAATCTCCTGCATGACCAGGTTCTTAATATCGGTAACTACCCCTGACATACCACTGATAAAACACTGTTTTCCAACAATCTTACGCATCTGTGTGACTGCTTCCATCGTGTTATCAGATGATGTCGTTTCTTTAAACATTGCGATCATCATTGTTGCGTTCTTATTAAAGAAAACTTTCCTTACTTTCTCAGGAAGCATCTCTTTGGGAACGCTTAGATCAGCGATGTCATCATACCAGATGATCTTATCAACATGATTGACTTTCTCTAGTTTCTGTTTTAATTTCTGTACGTCATGAAGATTCATATCTTCGACAATGATCATCGAATAGGCTCCGGCTCCAAACTGATCTACCATGATATCCTGCCCCTTCACCGTCTCCAAAGAGTCTGGAAGGTAACTTAAGATGTCATAATTGATCCTTGTCTTCACGATTCCAATGGTTGATGGAATCAATAAAATGAAAGCCAGGAAGACGATGAATTTTCGATGATGTACTAATTTCTTTGCAAATTGTATCATAGCATCCTCCCATTTACATTTATGACGAATAGTCATTTTTTAATCTATATAATGGTATACACCAAAAATGACCAAAAGTCAATAAACTTCTTAAAAGTTTTTGACTTTTGGTCATTTTTTCGTTATACTAAAGAAGATGAAAGGAGAAATTACTATGAAAAAGGTCGAATTAAATAAGAAAAAGAAACAAGATGCCCTTTTGAATACGGCATACCAACTGTTTACAGAAAAGGGATTCCAGAAGACCTCCATCTCCGATATCGTAAATGAAGCTGGCGTTGCTAAGGGTACTTTTTATTTGTATTTTAAAGATAAATTAGACATCCGATATAAATTAATCGCCAAAAAATCTGCAGAAGTATTTAAACACGCCTATCAGGAACTTCAAAAACAATCCATTGATCATTTTGAAGACCAACTGATCTTTATCGTTGACCAAGTCATCGGAGCATTAAATGCTAATCCGACTCTGTTAAAACTGATCTCAAAGCATCTAAGCTGGGGAATGTTTAAAAATTCCTTGGTGGAACCGATCGATGATGCCCAGAGAAATATTTATGATATCTATATGGATCTTTTGAATAATTCTGGTCATGAATTTGATCATCCGGAAGTTATGATCTATATGATTATCGAGATGGTCGCTGGATCTTGCTATAATGTTATTTTGACTGGGGAGCCTGTTTCGGTTGATGAATTGAAGCCTTATTTGTATCAGTCAATTCGGTTGATCATACGGAATCATATATTGTGATTTGGAAGGTAGTATTGTATTCTGTTGTATAAGATATTCATAAGATAAGAACCAATATTTATAATAAGCCGGTGGCAACACGCATATTTTAAGAGCGTTTTTTACAAATCGCTGATCCGCGCCTGTTCCTTTGAAAACTCCCTGGCTGCGAGCCAAAATGCCCGCAGCTACGGTCAGACATTCAACCACAGGGCGCTGCGAATTTGTAAAAAACGCACTTAAAATCTGCTAATCGTTGCTCACCGGCTTATTATAAATATTGGTTCTTATCTTATGAATATCTCATACAACAGAACACTATCCAAACCACTACACAGTGTGTATGTTAAACGATATTGAATTTTAATTTAAAATTATTTTTATCAGAAATTTCTTTTTTAAGTCTCGTAGACATTAAAATGAACTTTTTATTTTGTTTTTACATGTTTTATTTGACTCCAAGCACCAAATCTTCCTTGATTATTGATTGCTCTAATTCTAACATAATATTTTTTCTTTGATTTTAATTTTGTAATTAGATACTGCGTGTTTTTTGTTGTTCTAATCTTAGACGATTTCATATTCTTTTTCACACTATATTGAATCTGATACTTCACTCCCTCTTTTACTTTCTTATAACTTACTTTAATTTTTTTCTTTTTGGCAACTAACTTGCAGCCTGTAACTTTCTGTGGAATTTTTGCTACTAATTTTTTTATTTTCTTTCCTGTAGAAATTTTCTTATTACAAATTTTACAATATATATCTCCTGTATAGCCTTCTGAAGTATACGTTTCTTTTTTTGCATTTTTTATCTCTGTCTCAGAATGATTGTATGCTGAAATTTCTTTTTGACTTCCTTCTTTGATTTCTCCGCATACTTTACAGTGAATACTTTCTTCTCCTTTTTCCGTACAGGTTGCTTTCTTATCTACTGTGTACTCATTTGACCATTCGTGTCCTTTAACTGCAATTTCTTCTGTTTTCTTTACTCCACAAATTTCACATGTGTATTCTTTTTCTCCTGCTCTTGTACACTCTGCTTCTTTCGTTACTTTTCCTTTGTCCCACTGATGGCCTGTTGCAGAGATTTCCTTTTCACTTCCTTCTTTGATTGCTCCACAAACTTTACAATGAATACTTTCTTTCCCTTTTTCCGTACAGGTTGCTTTTTTATCTACTGTGTACTCACTTGACCACTCATGACCTTTCGCTGCTATCTCTTCCGTTTTCTTTGCTCCACAGGTTTCACAGGTATATTCTTTTTCTCCTGCTCTTGTACACTCTGCTTCTTTCGTTACTTTTCCTTTGTCCCACTGATGGCCTGTTGCAGAGATTTCCTTTTCACTTCCTTCTTTGATTGCTCCACAAACTTTACAATGAATACTTTCTTTCCCTTTTTCCGTACAGGTTGCTTTTTTATCTACTGTGTACTCACTTGACCACTCATGACCTTTCGCTACAATCTCTTCCGTTTTTTTCTCTCCGCAAGTTTTACAGATGTATTCTTTCTCTCCTACCTCAGTGCAACTTGGTTCTCTACTTACTTGTCCCTCATTCCACTGATGCGTATGTTTGATTACTTGAACTTCACACTCTACTTTCAAATTATTTGATGTTGTAGCCATAATAATAACATTTCCTTCTTTTAAAGCTGTTATTTTTCCTTCGCTATCTACAGATGCAATACTATTATCTGATGACTCATATGATACTTTCTTATTACTTACATTATCTGGTTTTATTACTGGATTTAACTGTTCAGTTTTTCCAATTTCTAAAATTATATTTGTCTTATCTAAAGTAATTGATTCTGCTTTAACCTCATTTACTTCAACATCAAATGTTGTCTCACATCCTCTGTATATTACTTTAATTTTGTTTGTACCTAAACCATTAATATCAGATAATTTTACATAATCTGTAACATCTTTCTCCGTTCCATTTTTGTATACAGCTTTAACTTTCAATCCTTTTGATACCAATTTATCTCCATCTTGATAAACTGTTTTATCAGGCAAACTTTCTATTTTTAAACTCTCTGGTTTTTCATGTTGTACATCTATTGTTTGTTTTAAATCATACCAACCTTCAATATGTCTTGTAATAGTTATCTGATCAGCTTCTCCTACATTAACAATCTGATCAAAACGTCCTTTAGAATCTAATTTAATATCATCTCCATTTATACTCATATCTGCAATATTCAACGTAGCACCTTTTAAATTTAAATTTCCATTGGCATCTACAATTAAATCTTCATCAAAGCGTAATGGAATCATATTTACAATTCTGTTACTGCATGTTAATCCAGACATACTACAGCTTCCATACCACGCAAACATTCCTGGAGATAGCGTTGTTGTATATCCTGTTGTTGAACTATTGCAATATACTGTTCCAGATACAGAAATATTTCCAGCTAATAAACCACCTAGAACATAAATATTTCCATTAACTGTAAGATTGTTAGCTGATAATGCTATATTGGGTGCTATGTATAGATCTCCATTTATAATTTTATTTGATAAAGTTTTATTGGAAGAAATTACCGTCGTCCCTGAAATTTGTTTGATCGGATTATTGTCCTCTTTTACTTCAAAATTGCAAGATGTAAAATCTGTACTACCACCATATTCTGTGCTATTTATATGGTCCCAATTTCCCTGTTTATCACTTAAAACTATCCTCTCTATTTTCCATATTCCATTTGCATCATTTTCCCCTACTTCATAACTTCCTTCATATATATCTTTTTCTTTCTCTTTTAACCATATATTTTTTGTTCCATGTACTGGTGCTTCTAGATATACACAAACAGAATCTACTCCACTTATATCATCTGTTATTTCCGCTGTAAATGTCACTTTATCCCCAGCTATTACTTCTTTTTTATCAATTCTTATACTCTTCAATTCAGGTGCTCTCACATCTGCCTTATCATTTCCTGACACTTCGAAATTACAAGACGTAAAGTCTGTGCTACCACCGTATTCTGTGCTATTTATATGGTCCCAATTTCCCTGTTTATCACTTAAAACTATCCTCTCTATTTTCCATATTCCATTTGCATCATTTTCCCCTACTTCATAACTTCCTTCATATATATCTTTTTCTTTCTCTTTTAACCATATATTTTTTGTTCCATGTACTGGTGCTTCTAGATATACACAAACAGAATCTACTCCACTTATATCATCTGTTATTTCCGCTGTAAATGTCACTTTATCCCCAGCTATTACTTCTTTTTTATCAATTCTTATACTCTTTAACTCAGGCGCCCTCACATCTGCCTGTCCATATACTATATTGATTGGTATCATAATCAACGAAAATACCATAAAAATTGTCAAAATAACACTTATACATTTCTTCATACTCTAGAATCCTCCTTATTCATACTTCCCCATTTATAATTCTGCATTATATAATTCATTTATTTTCATATTTTTTATGAATTATATACAATTCTCATATCTATAATTATAGGTATTTTACTATTTAAAAGCAATCGAATCTTCTTCGTTTTTCATATTTATATACAAAAAAGAAGAACTCTCTAACCCAAGTTCTTCTTTAAAAAATTCGTATATTTATTATTCCATCAAAAAATCATAAATTTCATCTCTATCTTTTTCTGGATGTTCCTTTAATACATTATAAATTTTCTCAACGATATCTTTATCTTCTAATAAATCCTCAGCTATCTTATCTGCTGATTCTCCTTTTTCTCTTTTTTTCTGTACTAATGTTATCAGTTTCAAAAGTTCTCCTTTTTGAATTCCATCTTTTCTTCCATGATACTCGGCACTGCGCAATTGGCTTACTTTATCACTGATTGCCATCTATTCTCTTAAATAAAGATATCTTTCACTTTCATCCCTGCTCATCTTAATCATCTCATCCCTCGCCTTTTCCATTTAATGATTTCCTTTTGTTGTTTCTATTTTACTTAATTCTATCACATGGAATTGAAATTTACTACTATAGGGTTGTCCTTTTTTTAAGCTTCTGTTTATTAATTCCTATATCAAAAGCCAATACCATATAACATACCATCTCTGTCTTGAGAATCTTAAATTGCAGTCGGGAATGTCTTCCGGTATTCATGAAAACATAAATAGAGATAGGTGTATGAAATGATAGAAGTCCATAGGATTTTTTGCAAAATCTCAACCAACACGGGGCACTGTTTGAGCGAAGCGAGTTGTGCCAGGAGTGTTGGCGAATCAGCGTTTTGCAAAAAATCCGTCAATGGAATTCGTTTTTCGTACACCTATCTCTATTTATGTTTTTATGAATATTCGATACATTACCGTCGTACAAATTAATACACTCTGATTACTGTAGAAATCTCACGAGTATGTTCCATTCCCTTAATCTCAACCAAAGCATCTGCAAAGTTCTGCTCCAGTACAAGATCCGTGATAACAACTAATTCTGCCATATCATTAACCTTGTTCTTCTGAATCACCTGTGCGATACTTACTTGATTCTTTCCTAATGTATCTGCGATTCGAGCAAGAACTCCTGGTTTGTCATCAACTAATAATCTCATGAAATATTTGCTTTCAATCTCTGTGATCTTCTTGATTGGAAGGTCTTTGTAGCATGTACAATGGATTCTTCCTGTGCAATAGAACTGAATATTACGTGCGACATCAATGATATCTCCCATAACTGCACTTGCTGTTGGGAATTCTCCTGCTCCTCTTCCATAGAACATTGCATCGTCAACTGCATCTCCATGTACAAAAACTGCGTTAAATGAATCATTGACAGTTGCCAATGGATGATCACTTGGAATCAGCATTGGATGAACACGTACTTCAATTCCAGATTCTGTGTTCTTTGCTACCCCTAACAATTTGATCGTACATCCCATTGCTTCTGCATATTTGATATCTTTTGCTGTGATATTTGTGATTCCTTCTGTGTATACATCATCAAATGTGACTCTAGAGTTAAACGCAATGGATGCCATGATCGCCATCTTACGTCCTGCATCATATCCTTCGATATCAGCTGTTGGATCTGCTTCTGCATATCCTAATTCTGTTGCGAGTGCCAAAGCTTCATCAAATTCCATTCCTTCGTGTGTCATCTTTGTCAGAATGAAGTTTGTTGTTCCATTGACAATACCCATTGCTTCTGAAATATAGTTTCCTGCCAGACACTGTTTTAATGGACGGATAATTGGAATTCCACCTGCAACAGATGCTTCAAATAATAAGTCACATCCATTATGGGAAGCGATATCTAATAATTCACCACCATGCACTGCCATTAAGTCTTTGTTCGCTGTGACAACATTCTTACCTGCCTGAAGAGCTTCTGTAATATAAGTACGGGCGGGTTCGATTCCCCCCATAACTTCCACTACGATCTGAATCTCATCATCTGTGATAATATCTTCCCACTGGTCAGTTAATACAGAAGGGTCAATTCCTTCTCTCTTCTTGTTCTTGTCTCTAACTAGAACTTTGCTGACAGTCAGACCTGCACCAACTTTGTGAGGTAATTCTTCTCTCTGGCGTTCGATTAGTTTGTATACTCCTGTTCCGACAGTTCCAGAACCAAGGAGGGCTACTTTGATGTTCTTTAACTCTTCCATGATACACTTCCTTTTCTGTTTTTGTTTATCTTTGCTTTTATCGAAATGTGATTTTTTGATCTAATAAATTCGTATAAGTAGTTTTTAGTATATCATATTTTTTTTGATTATCCTATATTTTTTTAATTTCTAGTTAGGAAAAACTATTATGTATAGTTCCAATATTACACCAAACAATACTTCTATTAACTATTTTTCTCATTTCTGTTGACATCAATATTTAAAAGTATTATATTTAAAACATAAACAATTAAGCAATCATTTAATCTTACAAAAAGGAGATTTCTATGGATAAAACGGAGAAATATAACATTGCTTCTATGGATATTCATGGTCATGGATGTGATGTTACAGAATTAAAACATGTTCTTCCACCAGAAGAATTTGCCATTGAAACTGCCAGTTTATTTGGTCTGTTAAGTGACAGTACCAGACTTCGTATTTTGTATCTTTTATACCACCGTGAAGTCTGTGTTAGAAATATCGCAGAAGCGATTGAGATGAGCCCACCAGCAGTGTCTCATCATCTTCGCTCTTTGAAGCAATTAGGTGTGATCACAAGCAGACGAATTGGGAAAGAAGTTCATTATACGATCGCAGACACTGCTGACGGAGAGCTTGTATCTGATCTGTTAAAGACTGTATTTGAAAGGAGGGGTATTTATGAAGAAGACTTATGAGTTTGAGAATCTTGGCTGTGCTCATTGTGCCGGTAAAATGGAAGAAAAAATCGGGAAACTTCCTGATGTTGAAAGTGTAAATCTTTCATTTCCTATGAAAAAAATGTATCTTGAAACTTCTCGTGAAGATCTGCTTCCTGAGATTCAAAAGATTTGTACGGATATTGAACCGGATGTTATTGTGACAGAAGTTACGAAAAAATCATCTAAACGGAGAAAACATGTGGAAGAAGATTCTCATGAAAGTCATGAACATCATCACCATCACGATGACCACTGTGACTGTGGATGTGATCACAACCATAATGAACATGAGCACCTCGAACATCATCACCATCATGATGACCACTGTGACTGCGGGTGTGAACACGATCACGAAGAACATGAACACCACAAACATCATCACCATCATGATGACCACTGCGATTGTGACTGCTGTGATGATGACGATGACGATGATGAATCAATTGCAGCTGCTGCAAATCGTGAAGGAAATGGTCAGGCAACCGTATTTATTGTCGAGAAATTAGGCTGTGCTCATTGTGCAGGTAAAATGGAAGAACAGATTTCTCATCTTCCCGGTGTTGAAGCCGTCAATCTGACATTTGCAACAAAACAGTTACGTGTATGGTCTGATGATGCCAAAGCATTATTGCCTCAGATTCAAGATATTTGTACTTCCATCGAACCAGATGTCAAAGTCGTTGTCCGTGAAAATACTGTCCGTGCACAAAAAGAAGCGAAAAAAGCCAAAGAGAATTCTGAAGATAACAGAGAATTCTGGGAACTTGGTGCTGGTATCGTTTTATTTATTGCCGGAAAAGCATTGGAATCTTCCAAGCCTGTATACAGTATGGTATGTTTTATCCTTGCATATTTAATCTTAGGAATTAAGATCGTATGGACCGCTCTTAAAAACATCTCTAAAGGTCAGGTTTTTGATGAAAACTTCTTAATGAGTATCGCAACGATCGGTGCTTTCGGCGTCGGAGAATTTGCGGAAGCGGTCGGTGTTATGATGTTTTATCGTATTGGTGAATTATTTGAAGAAAAAGCTGTGGAACGAAGCCGTTCCCAGATCATGGATGTCATTGATATGCGACCTGAAGTTGTCAACCTTGTTGATGATCATGGAGATGTCACTGTAATTGATGCCGAAGAAGCTGAAATCGGAGATATCTTATTAGTACGTCCTGGTGACCGTATTCCATTAGATGGTATCATCACAGATGGGGAAACGATGATTGATACTTCTCCTGTTACCGGAGAACCCATTCCTGTTTCTGCCTCTGTCGGAACAGATGTAACTTCTGGATGTTTAAATACTTCTGGTGTTATTAAGATCAAGGTAGAAAAAGTACTGGAAGAATCTATGGTCACAAGAATCATGGATTCCGTAGAAAATGCAGCCGCAAGCAAACCAAAGATGGATCGTTTTATCACACGTTTTTCTCGTGTATATACTCCATTTGTTGTACTTCTTGCCCTTGCAACTGCGATCATTCCTTCTTTAGTGACAGGAAACTGGACACACTGGATATACACAGCTTTAACTTTCCTTGTAATCAGCTGTCCTTGTGCCCTTGTATTAAGTGTACCTCTTGCATTCTTCTCTGGAATCGGAGCTGGATCTAAGATTGGTATCTTATTTAAAGGCGGGGCTGCACTTGAAACATTAAAAGATATTACTTCTGTTGTCATGGATAAGACTGGAACGATCACAAAAGGAAACTTCAAAGTTCATGATGTGATCCCTCTCGGAAATGCAACCAGACATGAAATATTATCACTTGCTGCTTCCTGCGAAGAATCTTCTACTCATCCAATCGGAAAGAGTATCATGGAAGCTGCCAAAGATGAAAATGTAACTTATAAAACACCTGAAAACGCAAAAGAAATCGCTGGACATGGTTCTGTTATCACAATTGATAACTCAGAAATCTTAGCTGGCAATAAAAAATTGATGGCTCAGTATCATGTAACTGGAGACTATCCAGAAACAACTTCTTATGGAACTGAAGTTTTTCTTGCAAAAGATGGTGTGTTAATTGGTGCAATCGTTATTGCAGATACATTAAAAGACGATGCGAAATCCGCCATTGCTTCCTTAAAAGCACAGAATCTTCACACGGTTATGTTAACTGGAGATTCCGAAACAACTGCAAATGCGATTGCAAAAGAAACTGGAATTGACGAAGTTTACTCAAGACTTCTTCCTGATGAAAAACTTGCCAAACTTCAGGAACAGAGAAGCAAACATGGAGCTGTTATGTTTGTTGGTGACGGTATCAACGATGCCCCTGTATTAGCTGGTGCTGATTGCGGTGCTGCCATGGGAAGCGGTGCTGATGCTGCAATCGAAGCAGCAGATGTTGTATTCATGACCTCAAACGTTGAAGCAATTCCACAGGCAATCTCTATCGGCAAAAAAGCTTGTAAGATCGCTTGGCAGAATGTTGTATTTGCATTGGCGATCAAGGCATTAGTAATGATCCTTGGACTGCTTGGATTCGCAAATATGTGGATGGCTGTGTTCGCAGATAGCGGAGTCGCAATGCTATGCGTAATAAACTCTATACGTGCAATGAAATTGTGATTTGAATAACGGAAATTATTGGTGGAATATTATAAAAAGAGATCATGTGCCTGCAACCCACTCGCGTTCGGACTCCCACGTAGCTGTACTAAGCTCCTG